>Ga0114974_10000167_pt1 | contig 58058 bp, 51 predicted proteins | sample S_130206_EF_Meta_FD_87318 | JGI IMG/M metagenome (GOLD analysis project Ga0114974, IMG submission 87318) | Freshwater microbial communities from Lake Simoncouche, Canada to study carbon cycling - S_130206_EF_MetaG | ecosystem: Environmental > Aquatic > Freshwater > Lake | place: Lake...
ACCTTGAGATCCTGTAGAACCTTGGGCACCTGTACTTGCTGCAACACCTTCTACGCCTTGAGCACCTGTATATCCTGTAGCACCTTGAGATCCTGTAGAACCTTGAGCACCTTGGGCACCTGTATTTGATGCTTCTCCCTTAAGACCTTGAGCGCCTGTATATCCTATTAGACCTTGGGATCCTGTATCACCTTGAGATCCTGTTACACCCGTATCACCTTGAGAACCCGTATCACCTTGAGAACCAGTATCACCTTGTAAACCTTGTGCACCTGTCGAGCCTTGGGCACCTGTCGAGCCTTGGGCACCTGTCGAGCCTTGTGCACCTGTCTCTCCTTTAGATCCTGTATAACCTTGAGTGCCTTGATTGCCTTGATTGCCTTGAGTGCCTTGATTACCTTGAGTGCCTTGATTACCTTGAGTGCCTTGATTACCTTGAGTGCCTTGAGTGCCTTGAGTGCCTTGATTGCCTTGATTGCCTTGATTGCCTTGATTGCCTTGAGTGCCTTGATTGCCTTGAGTGCCTTGAGTGCCTTGAGTGCCTTGATTGCCTTGATTGCCTTGATTGCCTTGATTGCCTTGATTGCCTGTATCACCCTGTAAACCTTGAGAACCAGTATCACCTTGACTGCCTGTATCACCCTGTAAACCTTGAGAACCAGTATCACCTTGACTGCCTGTATCACCCTGTAAACCTTGAGGACCAGTATCGCCTTGACTGCCTTGAAAGCCAGTATCACCTTGAGGGCCAGTATCACCAGTATAACCTGTAGCACCCGTACTAGATGATAAAATATCAAACACCACAGTTGTAGTACCTGTTAATCCACCTCCTTCTGTAGCCGTTGGACTTGTTATCTGTGAAACTTGTAAATTATTTGTTAATGGATTTACACTAAGCTGTGTATTTAGACCAGCCTCGCCAGAAGGACCTGGTGGTGCTATAAAATGGATTGTTTGTTGAGCAACAAATACAGAACCAACTGGGTTATCTATACTACCAATACTAGAAGCATATATTGTATTAAATTTATTATTAGGGGAACCCAAGTCAACATTTAAATTATTAGGAAGGAATGTATGTGATACATCATAATATGGTCCGATTAACCCGCTTGATCCAATTGATCCAATTAAAATTGGAAGTAATCCTGTTGGTCCAGTAGTGCCAGTCGGCCCAGTAGTGCCAGTCGGCCCAGTCATACCTGTCACACCTGTCGGCCCAGTCATACCAGTCACACCTGTCGGTCCTGTTGCACCTGTATTTGTAGCAGTTCCTTCAAGACCTTGCGCTCCTGTATAACCTGTATACCCTGTTGGACCTGTTGCACCTGTATTTGCCGCTGTTCCTATAGGACCTTGTGGGCCTGTTTGACCTATATTTTGAAGAAATATGAAAAATAGTTCATTCATACTTGGAGAATAATACACATTCGTTAATGGGGTAACAGTGTATGTTACAGAGAAGGCTGTATAAGTTATAGACTGTATTGTGTAAAAAAATTTATTTGAAGTTACACTTGAATAAAGTATAATCGTAGAACCAACTGAAAATGTCTGCAAATATTCTGTTTGTAGATTACCAGTATAATCTTCTGACGATAATTGAATTGTTGTTGCATTATTTAATGTATTTATATTAGTATGAAATGATCCAGAGGAAACTTCGAGGTCATGCGTAGTATATTTATATGTTAATGCATTGATAGGTAATCCAACTGGACCTCGTGGACCTGTTGAACCGGGTAAACCGTGCCAGTGATTTGAACCAGCATGCGGTTGATGCCCAAATATATTTTGACCTGCCACCAAGGTCTGTATTCGTCTTAATTCCAATAATTCACTTGGTAGAAGGCCATTAAACGACATCTATACTATATTACTTTTATTTTCCTTTACGTATGTTAATCAATACTATAATACTTTAAAACATTCTTGAATTATAGGTAAGCATGATTCATATACAGAATTTAATTTATTTCGACTAGTAAGGTCTCCCTCTTCTTTACTTGTTAATAAAATATAATTATATTCAAGGCATCGCAGACGAAATTGACGAAGAATATCTAAATCTATATAGCTATAAATTGCATTGTCTAATACTACTAATACTCGATGTGTTAATCGTATATTATTAATTTCATACGCATTTTTTATAAAGTCTAAAATATATTCTCCGCTACAAGGATCCAAATGATTCAATAAACATTTTTTCATACTTGATATTTGTAAAGGGAGTGAATAATCATCAGCAAACTTTCTTTGGTTAAATCTAACAGAACGAAAAGCGGTCACTGCCCAAGATAAGGAAATATTACTACATGTCAACGTATTCCATACAGAAATTATTTGTGCAATGTTAAGATTCATATTTGTTAAAGGGTTTTTAGGGTATAATGGATTTGGAAACATATCAGATATATCTAACAGTTTATTTGTTATATCTTTATGAAGAGTATCTATTTCAAATGAATATACACATCGTTTTAGCCAATCGACTATATAAATAGGGCGTTTAATAGGTTCAAGCGTTACAATGTCTTCTGTATTACACTTAACTAATCTCTTAAATAACCATCGTAAAGCAAAGCGTCTAAGAATCCAACGCGCAGATTGAATCTTATATATTTCTGTTTCTATTTCTCGTTTCAATCCTATTCCACCAAATAAAGTGTTTTCATCCGCAATGTTACGCGCATGTTCAACACACGAGGGAGAGTTACCAATATTCTGAATCGCAACTTTAACAAAAAAATTTCCGATATTTTTTGATGCTATAGAAAATATCGACTGTTGTCGTTCAAATAAAAAATCCTTCATCCTTTTCCTACGTGACTAAGTAAATCCTCTTTAACTTCATTATATCAATCACTTTTATCAAATAAGTATAACACATTATCTTCAACAATTCCCCTGATTATCCCAGATGAATCTCGGGCGAGAGATAAATCATCAACAAAGTATGGAACTCGATCATAGTCAATATATCTTTTTACAGGAAGAAACTTTCCATCTTCTGTATTGGTTGTTGTAATATGCGTAGGACATCGATCAAACCCAAGAAGACATGGTGCACGACAACGTTGATAAATCGGAGAATTATCCTTCTCAACGCTACAGATACATAAGGATTCTTCAGGCATATCAACATCCAATAGAGATATTTTAACAGTAGGTCTTACTTTTGCCCACAATACTTTCGGATCAGCCTTCTGTTTTTTTGCTATATCTTCAACTAATTTTTTTGCTTGAATCATAAGAGCCGACTCAAATATAGACCAACATTCTGCTACAACTGGATATGACATGGGTACTGCGGACAAATTTGTAACTATACTTTTATTTCAATTTTAGATGCCTCCTCCTTCAATATGGGGTCCTCCTTTATGGAAAGTTCTTCATACAATATCTCATATAAATGAAAAGCTACATCCTTCATTACGAACTGATTCAGAAAGAGAATCGATATGGATTCTTAACCATATCGAATATATTATTCCTTGTAAAGAATGTAATGAGCATGTCTTTGAATTTAAAAAGAAGTATCCGGTTCCAAAAGCATATTCTATGCTTGGGGAATGGGTGTGTAACTTACATAATTCAGTAAATGTAAAATTAGGGAAGGATATTCATCCAGTTGCAGTTGCAGTAGCAGTAGAGAATATCGTAAAGGATTGGGAATCTTTTCTAAAATCAATCGAGGATTCTATACTTTTAGGCCTAGTTAAAGGTCCCTATCTACGTGAATTTACACGCCATGTCTTACTTTGGATTCGATATTCTAAGTAGTCGTATTCATATCTTCTTAAAAAGCTAGTTGGGTAAGGGCCCAGGGTCACTTCCAATACAAACAATCGGATTATCGATTGCTTGCGGGCTTATAAATCCTTGTACAAGTCCAAGAATATCTGACGCAGGTATTCCACATGATTTCGTAATAACTGTAAACCATGCAATACCAAATAGAAAACAATATAGCATCGGAAATACAATACTAAATATACTATCTTCACATGGTGTAAGAGTCATTCGCACATAAAGTATTGCAAGCAAGCCTACGAGACATAATCCAAAAATTGTCCCTGTTATTATTTTTCGATTATTCACCCTTATATTAAGTTGTTCTTTACTCGAAGAATCTATCTTCGCATCACCTGTCGGTTTTAGTACTGGTGGCGGCATATCATACATAGTATATGCATTTGCTAAAAGGAACCCAAAAAAGAATAACACATGTATTGTCCATCCACTCGGACTACGACGTTGTACTGGCTGCCCTTTAGTAAACATTTCTTCAGGCGATAAATAACAGAGAGCTGTATTTGATTCTTCTCTTTTTTCGGGCGGACCAAATATCCACTGCGATGGATTCACACTATCAAATAATGAAATTGGATCGTTTCCAAGCAAAGAATATATTATATTAACTATTAATAATAAACCTATCAATAAAGGTCCCACAATAAACCCTGTTAAACCTCCTATGCTACTGATTATAATAAGCATTATAATGAGAGATGATGCAAGAGTACTTGCAATTCCCATGGCATTGAAAACAAATTTACCGTCCTTGTCGTATGATATAGGAAATTTACCATTTGCAAAATGAGATAATATTGGCACAATAACAAGTTGACCTATGGCAAGACATAACATTCCAATATTTGTCGTAAATAAACCTATAAAAAAGAAAAATCCGGAAAGTAAATGTGGAAGAACAAGTAATCCATCTTGAAATGAATCTTTTATAGAAAATACTTTGTCAACGAGTGCATCCATCTAATTCGTAGAAACACATATATAATCCATTCCACTTCGAGAAACTAATGGGGGTATAAATAACATATCAACACCTGCTTTTCCAAAAAGTAAAAGGTTTTGATAGCAAAGAATAAATCCCATAAATAAACCTGCTAAAACAGAAAAGAGAACTCCTAATGGAGTATCACACGAATAAATAAGATTATAAATACAAAATAAGATAATACACAATGCTGTGCTTATATATGCTATATATGGGCGTGTACTATATGACCCACCTCTCTCGTAACATTCTTCCGTAAACAGGGACATTGCCTGTAAACAATATGCGCTTGCAAACGATAGGAAATACAAGGCAGAATTAGGGAAGGATTGTGTAAAACCGTTATCAAGAAGATATTTAAATTTGGTGGCTTCAGAACCTTGATATTTACTTTTACATTTTAAATCAGAATCGGAATCTTTGCGAGAATGTTGCATAGATTCTGCAGTTACAAGGTAATCTGACACTCCTTTCAATACATTTTGTGCAAGGAGTGCTTCGCCGGAAGCAAGGGAGAAAAGGAAAATAGGATAGTTTAATGTTACAAGAGATAGAAATAAACTTCCAAGTGTGAAAATAACAGGGGAAAAATGGGAAAATTCTGCGAATTTATTTTCCATTGGTTTGAGTACCATTTCATATAAAAATGCAAATATGCTCTTTTCTGCGGGACTTGGGGCAGACATATCTTCTAACTATAAAGAACCTAAAGGTTCCTGCATCTTCTTTACAGGATGGGTATACCTTCATATTTCAGAAAAATAACAACAACCTATGCACATATTGTTAGAAATATTCTACCAATACAAGCAAATTTACTGTGTTTCGACTTTAATTGCCTTATCTATCGTTGTCTACAGTCCCCTAATCTCAGACCCTTTCCTGGATATACCGACCCACAGGATGCAGACAAATGGGAAGATGAACTGTTGAACGAAGTCATACATACCGTAAAAGAAGTTTGGACATCGGCAGGATCTCCTCCGCACGTATATATTGCAGTAGACGGCGTAGTTCCAATGGCAAAAATACGTCAGCAAAGAGTACGGAGATTTAAATCTGCCTGGCTTTCTGAACGAGCGAGTATTTCTTGTTCTTGGGATAAAAATGCAATTACCCCAGGTACACTCTTTATGGAAAAACTTACAGTTTCTTTACAATCTCTGGTAAAAAAGCAGGGGGCGAAATGGGTTCTCAGTAGTGTAAATGAACCGGGAGAAGGAGAACATAAACTTCTTTCTTATATCCGAAACTCTCCACATCTCTCTAAAAAACCAATTGCCATCTATGGGCTCGACGCAGATCTTATTCTCTTGAGTATGATCTTATCTGAACAAATATCTCAACCGATATGGCTGATGAGAGAAAGGCAGGAATTTGAGTCTACAGATAAGTCCAATGAATATTCTTTTCTTGATATACAGGCTCTAAAGGAAAAGGTACACGTTACCAATTGGATGACCTGTATTAATTATGTAACTCTAATGTCGCTCATGGGTAATGATTTCATTCCCCATAGCATGACCCATAAATTATCAGAAGATGGTCATGCGAGTATTGTCAAGGAAATAGCATCGATGATAGAATCAGAGGCATGGTTAATTGATTCGAATAATTCTCTCAATCTTTCTGTTCTAAAATCTATTGCAGGAAGATGGGCAGTAGAAGAAACAGAACGAATGTATCGAATGATAGAGAAGAAACAGAAACAAGCCCAGAGAGGAATTCTTCAAGGAATGAATCCTTTAGAAGGACTCCCTCTTACTTGGAATGTTGAACAATGCCTCTTACAGGGAAAACGTCTGAAAGATAATTGGCGAGGAGTATACTGGCAGTGGATGCATGAAACTATCGATAGAGAAACAGTATGCGGAGAATATGTTAAAGGGATTCAGTGGGTATTGGGATATTATTTAGGTAAACCAATCGATAAGGAATGGATGTATCCCTATTGGATACCTCCTCTGTGGAGTGATATTGCAAGAATGTCATCATTGCCTATTGAGGTGTCAAAGGAATCTATACCACCTACACCACAGGAACAGCTTGCAATGGTTCTTCCTTTATATAGTTGGGGCTTAGTAAGGGATCCTAATCTTAAGAAATTACCTATTTTATGCCCACAAGGATGGCCTATATCCTTTAGTTTTTTCTCAGCAGGACGGAAATGGTTATGGGAATGTGAAGCACGTATTCCTATTATTACTGCGGGAAGGATACGAGAACTTTTGAGTGAGAATAAGTAGTATGGGTAATACTGATAGTAGGATACCCGAAGCGCACATTAGAATTTATAATAATATCATGGCTATTCAAAATGCAGGTACGCGAGTACAGATGATAAAAACCCTAATTCAATCCCCCGAGCATATTGCATCAATGAAATACGCAGGAGTATATGGTAATCTTCTTCACTATATTCAACAAAATGAGCAACAGCCTCTGCAACAGCAACAGCAGCAGCAGCAGCAAATGCCTAATAATAAATTAACAGTTGTACAGAAGCCTTCAAATACAATTCAATCAAGTCAAAAAGGTAATGAGCGAGCCATGAATTATTTTTCAGCATGCCTTCGTATTTTGCAGATCGAAGAAGAAGTGGCTATTACATCCGATGCTCTCAAAGCCGCATATAAAAAGGCAGTATTAAGGGCTCATCCTGATAAAGGAGGTTCTGAAAAAGAATTTGAGGCTGTTACTCGGGCATATGCATACCTCGGAGAAATCTTAGGAAGAATACACGGAGGACGCTCTACCGAAGGAAAGGTCGAAGCACCAACTGTTCTCAGCGATACTCGCACAAAGGCAGAGGATAAGTGGAAAATGGTAGAGCCCGTACGACTAAATCCATCTAAGCTTAATATACAAACATTTAACGACATGTTCGAAAAAACAAAAATTCCTGACCCAGACGAGTCTGGTTATGGAGATTGGTTAAAAGGTGGAGAATCTAAATCGTCAGAGCAGAAATTTGGTGGGAAGTTTAACCGTGATGTATTCAATAAGGCATTCGAAGATGAGCAGAAAGGTAGAGGATCGCAGAGGCCTTCTGGTGCAATCGTAGCACAAGAATTATCGATGGCATCCCGCATGGGATACGGCGTTGAATTGGGAAGATCGGGGAGAGATGATTATACCGTATCTCCGAATGAAAATGGATTGAAGTTTACAGATCTTAAAAAAGCGTATACCGACTATTCTACCTTTAGCCAAGATACAGCAGGTGTACGTGTAGAACAACGATCGGTTGAACAATATACATCAGAGAGAAAGGCTGCCCCTGCAGCATTGACAGATAACGAGAGAGAACAACTCTATATTTCAGAAAAACTGATGAATGATGCAGAAGAAAGACGTAAATTACGCGTGGCTCAAGAAGCAGTTGAAGAAAATAGTTATTTTGAACGTATGAAAAGACTTGTATTGAGGAATTAATTCGCGGCATTAAATTGACGTTGTTATATATTAGATGAACACCGAACTTATGTTAATAGGTGTTACAGTTGTATTACTCGGTTCTATAATCATGTATGAATTCGGAAGTATAAGACCAACATATCCACGTATTGAAATAACTCCTGAAACATTAAAAATAGGAAATACAAATCCAACTATGTGGATATTTTATAACACGTCCGAGGTGAATTCTCGCCACTGGCTTGATTTTGGTGCTAGATCATCTCATGCAATAAATATTCCGCTGTTAAATATATTATATAGGCGCATCGTATCGATGAATGGAAAACAATATAATGTTCGTGCATTAAATGGGGTGGAATCTGTTGCAGAATTATTTGGTGGATGGGAACATCTTCCCACACGACTGCAACAAAAGAAGGCACGTGTATATGTGGCAGAAGAAGATTGGATTCGTACAGCAATTCTTGCTAAATTTGGGGGATTGTGGATATCTCCTTATGTTGTAAGCCTAAGACCATTTGGCAAACTGCCAGATAATACAATTGTTACATTTGGACAAGATGCCGACTCCGGATTTAGTTGTTTATGGGTTCCAACTCCTAATAATCCCATATTCATTGAATGGGAACAAAGAATTCGTTCCCGCCTTGAAACACAAACTGGCGGATTTCAAATACGAGGAGATTCTGCAAGTGACTGGAAAGAATTAATTGAAGAATCATGTGCTACAGGTGTTAATATTGAAGCAAGACCATTCGATGAATTAGCAAGAAATAAGCGAACAAATAAAAAGTTACAACTTGAGGATATTTTAGCATCAGGAACTGGTGGAAGGTTGCCTTTTGAGATACCTGATGATGCAAAGTACCTTGCAATACCCTACCATGATCTGTTAGAAAGAAGTTCTTGGGCATGGTTCTTACGTATGAGCGAGGAACAAATACGTTCTTCTGATCTTGCATTAAGCCATATTTTATCGAGGGGTGTCTAGACTAGTCGCCTAGTCGAAACGCCTAGACTAGTCGAAACGCCTAGTCTAGTCGAAAAAAACTTCAGTGTTTGCCTGAAATGGTGTTATAAGTTGATACCATAATTCCTTCCCTCTGCACGATTTTTCAATATATCGGATATCATAGTCATATGCTCTTAGAAGATGCCTAAGAATTTTAAAGGCATTTTTTATTGATATAGATGCATCAATCATACATGGAGTATAATAGGGGAGTATTTCAGGTAATAATTCTTCAACACAAGCAAGATTACATGTCTTCTTTGTGAACCATGTACTATCATTGAATCCTCGAAGTGAATATGCCATTAGAAATCGTTCAACGAGTTCTAATGGGGGAATTTCTCTAAATACGGGCGGCATTACTTAGTTAAGTATAACAGTCTTTATACAGGATTTGTAAATATAGTTAAAGTAATTAATCATCTGCTTTTCTGTTAAATCTTTAATACTGTAGCATCTTGCTCTAGAAAAGGCATTCGCATCTAAAAATGCACATAGCCCTTTAAAATCCCCTGAAGAATCCATAAGAAAGAAATCATTTCTTTCGTTTTTTGCCAAGTCTCTAAGTTCAACAATACGATCCATAAATACTTCCTTAGAAAGAATTAAATACTGTGTGTCATACCTTGATTGATATAGTACATTTATATAAGAAGGTGTATATGATTCTCTTAACCAAATTCTCTCATTCACATGCATATATTTCTCGTCATCATATCCGCCTCTCTGTTTCATAATAGAATGAAAATCAGTAGCTGCATAAAACTGGGGAGTTAAAAATCTTGGCCCCAGGCGATTAATATCTTTATTTCTGATAAGACTAAAATTACTATTTCCAGTATTCATATATTGAATATATCCCATCATCGGAATCTTCAACATCTTCGTCTTCAAACACGTCTGCAGCAAAAGTTCTTGGTCGTCGTTAATAGGGAGAAACTCGGAATAATTACCAATTGCATATAATACATCCCTTTTCCAAATTCTAGGATGATTTGGCATAGAGACTAGGTGTCGCATAGTAATATTATTTACTTGCGGTGTTACATATACATTTACCCATTTATTATTATATTTCTCGCAATAATATGCTCCGTATCCAAGAGCCATAAAATCACCATACCAATAATTATCTCCGTTTTCATATATATTAATAAAATCTGTATATACAAACCCAACATCTGGATGCGCCTTAAATGCAGCCGACGTAACAGAAAATAAATTAGGCACAATTTCATCATCGTGATCCAATTCAAGAACGTATTTACCTCGGCACAATGATGCAGCCTCATTCTTTACATTTCCAATATTGCCACTATTTTCACTTCTCTTATATAAACGAACTTTAGGATCGCCCTTTGTTAATGTACGAAGATATTCAAAATGAGCATCATCTGGAGAATCATCTAAGATTACCCATTCCCAGTCAACAAGGCTCTGTTCCTTTAAAGAAGTATAAGGTCGCTTAATTTTCTCATATGAATTGTAACACGTAGTAAATGCTGAAAAAACGGGGCGTGTAAATTCTCTCCCTTTTAGAATACTATTTATAAAACAGTATTGGATTCCACGATACATTTCTGCATTATCTTTAATTTCTGTATAATGAATCCATCTAGATTTCATTCGATCACAAACGACCGAATTTACATCGGCCCAATATTCCACTTCTGTATCGCCATATGTTACAAGAATATGGTATTTAGTATCATATAACTGTGTAAGAAAATCCTTATTTGATGTTATAGTAAATGTGCACTCGGCTGCAGCTGCAGCTGCAGCTGCATCAGGTACAAGAAGAGAGTCTACACCAGAATATTTTTCATATCGAAAGAAAATGACATTCGGAAAAACACTCATTTAACTGTATCTCAGATGCAATTTCCTTTATGTTAGTAAACTAATCTACTAATTCTCCACATGATTCTAAAATATCAATTGCATCCATCCAATGTTCTTTACCTTGTTGTATAGAAATCCATCCAAACATTACAAATTGCAGGATCGAATATCTATTCTCAGGATTTGTACTTGGAAAAATCGAAATGGCTCGTTCAATTCCTAGCAAAATATCATCCAGAACATATCCTTTCAGATATAGGGATGTTAAATTATCTCGAATATCTATGTATTTTTTCGTATATAAAGCAGTAATTAATTTATTAATGTAAACGGTTGATGATGGAATGAGTGGCCTTAATTTATCAATTGCTTCTTCATTGCTTGTACCATCCAATGTATATGCTTTAAATACTTTTAATATACATTTCATATCATGAATAGACGTGAAATGTCGTATACAGAAATCAAATAATGGACTTTCTATTGTAATATTTTGTATTCCATATACTTCTACAAATCGCGGAAAAATATCGACTGGACTAATTGGTTCAATTTCAATACTACAGCATCTACTTCTCAGAGGTTCTATCATATGAGAAACACTACGACTAGCAAAAAGAAATCGTGTTAAATGGGAAAATGTTTCCATTGGCCTTCTTAATGCCTGTTGGCTAATGAGAGGTAGCGCATCGGCGTCGTCAATAACAATAAATCTAAGGCAGTTTGGCTTTGCATGACCTCGCTTACAATAATCATTCACTTTATCACGTATAGTATGAATCCCTCTATCTTTTTCTGAACTGAGATACATTACTGATTCAACTTCAAAGGGTGCTTCGGTTTTAAACATACGAATACATGTTTCTAAAAAGGTCGTTTTTCCACAGCCTGATGGGCCGGTAATAAAGAAATGTGGAAGATTTGTATATGAATCTCGTATTGTTTTGATAAGAGCATCTTGTCCAAACAATTGATTTGATTGCACTGACTGCGTTGACTGCAGTGACTGCAGTGACTGCGTTGACATCTACCTAGCCATCCATGGGTTGGATTTAGGCGGGATTTATAAGAAGCCATTGTACAACCGATGCATCAGTTCCAGAGGATGATCGTATTGTAAAAGATCCTGTGTCTGGAGTAACTCTCAACATACCCTGGTTTGCTGCAGTTTGATTTGTTAAAAAAATATATGAGCATGGCATGCATGCAGGTGCTGATACAATTACAGATCCAGAAGCAAGAGTTGCTATACCAACAAATGTCGTTGGAAGATTAATACCATTCATTGCAGTTACAGACCCTGCAGCAAATACATTACTGCCTGTTATTGTACCAGAAGTACTAATAGGATTTGTTGTAGACCATGCATTTGCGCCTGCAGAAGATACTGCATATTGAGCTACGATTTGTCTTAAAATTGTTAGATCTCCTGCTGAGGACATTTCTATAACGGTCTAAACATTTTATGATTTACTAATCAAGTATGCCTGAACAATCATTGTATGAAATCCTGGGTGTTCCCCGCGGTGCTTCAGCAAAAGAAATCAAGAAGGCATATTTCGATTTAGCAAAGATTGAGCACCCGGACAAGGGAGGAAATGAGGAAAAATTCAAGCAGATTCAGAGTGCGTATGATATTTTAAGCGATGATGGAAAGCGGAGAATGTATGAAATGACAGGAAGTACACAAGAACAACCACAGCAAAGTCCGTTTGCAGGTATGCATCCTATGCATGGTATGCATATGGGAGGTATGCCCATGGGAGGTATGGGAGGCATGCCGTTTAACATGGGAGATATCTTCGGAAATATGTTTGGAGGTGGAGCAGGACCTAGAAACGGTTCATCTAAACGACCAAAGGGTGCCAATAAGGTACATGAACTATCCTTGAGTCTCTCAGACTTTTACATGGGCAAAAAGGTACGTATTGATCTGGATAGAGAAGTGTTTTGTACCCCATGTGAGGGCAAGGGTCATTTGAATGTAAAAACGTGCAGTGAATGCAGGGGGTCTGGTGTAAAAGAGACCCTCCTTCAACTCGGCCCCGGAATGATGGCTGTTAACCGTGGTCCTTGTGGAGCATGTCGGGGGGAAGGTACAATGAAAGGAACTCCTTGCTCTGCATGTTCATCTAGAGGTGTTGTTACTTCTCAGAAAATCATACATGTATCGATTCTACCGGGAAGTTCTCTTGGCGAAACTATTGTTTTTCCTGAGGCATGTTCTGATTCGCAGGATACTGAAAAGCCAGGGGATTTACATATACGCCTAATGGCGGCAGACGAATCTCTTGATGTACAGAGAGATGGTGTAAATATTCGCACATCCTTCACATTAACTCTTAAAGAAAGTCTACTAGGATGCGTTAAACGTGTTCTATCTCACCCGGGTTTTCCTGAAGGGCTTGATATCCCGATCCCCGCTGGGACACAGAGAAAGGAGGAAGTTGTTCTTACTGGCAAGGGTATGCCTGATAAGAAGGGGGGATTTGGTGATTTTATTGCATTGGTCGATGTTGTTGTTAGTAGTATGGAAAGGGAATATTTGGAAAAACATAAGATGTCTATTCAAACATTATTTCTACCGGCGTAATTATTTAAGAACTAAAGGATCAGCAAAGTCGGCGGAAAGACCTGCTTTGGAATAGTCACTGAGTAACATTGTTGGTGCTGCTACAGGGGAATATCCTCCGCGCTGTCTGCGTCTCGACTGCCTGGACTGCCTGGACTGCCTGGACTGCCTGGACTGCCTGGACTGCCTGGACTGCCTGGACTGCCTGGACTGCCTGGACTGCCTAGACTGCCTAGACTGCCTGGACTGCCTAGACTGCCTGGACTGCCTGGACTGCCTAGACTGCCTGGACTGCCTGGACTGCTGTCTACGTCTAGACTGTCTGCGCCCACCCTTCATTGGGTGATGTGCAACAGTTGGTGGGTTGGCCGGTGAACCACCGCCAGTTCCATCATACTTGTCCAAGAGTAGGTAGGGTTGTTCAACAGGAGCGGGGGACATGTTTCCTCCGCGCTGCCTTCTTCTGCTTCTGCTTCTGCTCGTTCTGCGACCACCCTTCTGCGCCTGTGCATCCGTGAAATGTCTGTCATAGGCTTCAAGTCTAGCTGCACCTCGCATAGAGGAATCCAGAACACCTGTATGATCAAGTGGTGCACCAACTAATGCATCACGAGAACCACCGCGCTGAGTCATAGGACGATTCATAGGATTCATTGATGCATACATCTGACCCTGCTGAAGAGACCCGGTAAATCCTCCGCGCTGTCTTCTACGTCTAGATGTTCTGTTGCGATTATTTCTAGAAGCGACCATTCTACTCTATTCTATAAAATATTTATATAGTAGAATGGAACCAGAATGGATGAAACAAATTTCTAGCAGTTCTATATGTAACTTTTTCTATTTCTTTTTCGTCATCTACGCGGTTATCTTTACTCTTTCCATAATAAGTTTAATTGGAACAGCATTGTCGATGAAAACAACTACTCCTCTTACCGTTGCATTATTATCAAATTCTATGCTTACTTCTCTAATAGGTGGTACAATGGTGTTATTTCACTATTTAATTTGCGACCGGGCGCTCCTTGCAAGTAAAACACCAACTCCATCGTATTAATTCGATACGCAGAATCTTCTCTGAAATATCATACTCCAGAAAAGAAATCAAACGAATAATAGATGGTTCTTACGTTTCCTCAGCCTCCGCCAGGTATTCAAGATACAACTGCTAGATCAATATGTAAAACTTTTCAGCATTATATATATTTATATGAAGTTATGGCACAACTAACACGCTTAGCATATTGTGACAGTGGTATAATTAAGAAAGTATTTGAAACTGCATTTGGTGAAGATAATAATGAAGTTATGGCAACAATTGGTGGGTTAGAAATTGGATATGTAAAAGAAAGACGTAGATCCTTAGTTGCTCAAAAAGAAAGTGCAATTGCGAAAGAAATTCCTCAAGATTTGAAGCGCGGAATTTATGGAGTTTCAACAATTCCACACGAATCATATGCATTAGGTCCAGTCCCCGATACTACAAAGCATAAATATGCTACATATATTTCTAGCCGTAAAGCACTTTGTGCAATTGTGTTAAATGCATCACTGTCAAATGGTATTTTGTTACGAAAGGGGCAACTTGAAAAGACAGATATTATAATATCATTCAAAGGAACAAATACATTTAAAGAGGCAGTGCATGACATAAAATCCCAATTTGGGATAATCCCTCTAAATGATATTATACGACTTCTAGGACTTCCCGTTATAGATGCTGACAACGGTTCAAATATAAGTAAATCTTTTGTTACTGTACTTCTTCATTCATGGAATATTATTATTAAAGCGATTTCAGAACATAGTGGGGGAGATAGTGGGGGTGAATTCCGTCTATTTTGTACTGGACATTCTTTAGGAGGAGCCTATTGTACTATATTAGGTTTTTTATTAGGATATATTAAAAATTTACCAAATACTAATTCCAAGTCTGAATCTAATACTATTAAATTAGTGAAACGTATAAAGAGTATACATATTATTTCATTGGGAGCACCTACAATATGTAATGATAAATGTAGAAATGTATTTAATAGGTGTTTGATAAGTAGAGATATAACATTCGATAGGTTAGTATCACAAAAAGCACCATCTTTAGCTGCATGGGCGATTTTTCGTGCAAATGCAATTCCATCGGTGCCCGTTGCATTTACTCACCCTGGATTTAAACCAAAAGTCACCCTTTATACAGATCCAAACAGACCATATAGATTATCTGAGATAGGTAAAATGTATGGCATACCAAAAGATAAATTTAAAGAATATTATTTTAAACCAATTGATCCTAACACTCTTGCAGAATTAAAAGAAGCAGGAGCAGGAGCAGAAGCAGCAGCAGAAGCAGGAGCAGCAGAAGCAGGAGCAGCAGAAGGAGAAGCAGGAGCAGGACCAGTAAAAGGTGGAAATAGAACAAGAAGAAATAATAGGAAATTTATTAAAGCCAGGGGGAAAACAAGAAAAATTCAACGCGGTGGATTATTTGGTTTCGGAAAAGAAAAACAAGAGTATGAAAAAATTGCATTAACACAAGCATCAAATTTCATTTCAATATCGTGTCCAGGATCAGCGTGGTTCTTTCCTCACATTGCATATTTAGGAATGCAATATATGACCTCTTTACGTACACTAGGTATGATAAATCCTGTACCTAATAATATTGACAAATTTGCATATTTCGGATTCTATTCAGGTAAAAGTGCTAATGATAAGAAGTTAAATTTACATGGATCAACTACAACTGGAAATCTTATAACTAACACGTATAGATCAGATACGAATATTACTGAAGGAGATAGGAAGGAAGGAGTACTTATCAAGTATATAGATTGTCCAGGATATTCATTTAAGGAATTGAAATCCACTAGAAAGTTGTCAAATACAGGCGGAAACCCCCAAGTTCTACAGGCTGCAAAGGATGCGCATGCGGAAGGTGCAGTAGGGAACAATCCCACATCAGGTGAAGAAGCTGCAGGGAACAATCCTACATCAGGTGAAGAAGCTGCAGGGAACAATCCCATGCCAGGTGAAAAAGAGAATAATCCCACTTCTCCTTTACTAGTTACAAATAAGACACCAGGTGCAAAAGGAATAAACCCTCTAGGAGGTATGCTTCTAGGAGGTTCAAAAAGGGTTACCGCAAAAAGATGATGCGGAAAATTCCCAAAATATCATACCCTTCCTCCCGACAGAAATGTCTGCACCCTCGACACAAGTTGTTCCTGCAAATCCATCGCTTCCCAATCCTTCCACTCTTCTGCAAGCAAGCAAGCTCGCAATGGCCGAAGATAAGCCAATTCATCTCGACTATTTTGCCGACACCCTTACGGGCAAGGCCTACATGGGAGAAGAAAGTGAAACAAAGGACAAGATGTTGGTAAAGTCTGCTGATGAATTTACCAGTCTTATCAAGAAGGTATACAAGGTAGCAGATGACTATATTGTTATGACTGAAAACTCCATTTATATTGTCAGTGGAAAGATTCAGAGGAGAAGAATCCAGGCAGGTTCTCTTTCTAGCGAGTAATCTAAACCCACAGTGAACGGATAATAAAGAATGGACCCATCGACAATAGAAGACATTGATGTACCACTTACAGCAATGTCTTCTGATGACCTTAAACAATTGAAAGTCCTATATAATCAATCATATGAACATTATAAGAAATTATTAAATGATGCTGCATTAATGACTGGATTAAAAGAGGGTGATATTTTAGCAGTAAAATTGTGTATGGCCGAAGTTGAAAAGGATATCAAGGAAATCGACGACTTGATCGATTCAAAAAAATTGATAAAGGGTGAAACGGATAAATAAGTCCGTCTGATGCATGCATCTAATCTTGTTATTACTCCTCTGCGAATTTCGACAATGGTTGTAACAGGACATCTAGGTACAACAATATCTCTTCAGAAACTTCTTGATAATTTCCATGAAAAGGCAATCCCTCTTTCATGGCCAGGAGAAGGTTTTCTAAAGGTTGAATATAAACCGATATTTACAGTAGCAAAGGATATTGTGTCAAAGGCCAGAGCAAAGGCAGTAGAAAAGTTAATTATTGGCACATGTTCCAGAGATGAATTGACGAATCGAAAGAAATCAAAGAATATCTTCTTCAATCAGTCAACTTTGGTTGTTCGTAAGCAATATGCTACATCAGCAAAAGGTGAGCCTATTTATAAGGAGGTAAATATTAAAATCTTTAAGAATGGTGGTGTACAAATGACAGGGATTCCAACAGATACATTTGCAAGAGATACCTTTGCATGGCTAGTTAAATCTCTTTCTGATTTCTCGGTACCAATTTTAGAGGGAACTCCTCAGCCACATAGGTACAGTATCCAACTTATAAATAGTGATTATAGCGTAAATGGCTCTATAAACAGAGAGAAACTGCATGAACTCCTTGTAAGCGAGTATAATCTATTCAGTTCCTTTGAGTCTACAATATACCAAGGGTGCGATACAAAGTATTATTATAATGAAGCAGCACCAAAAGATGCCATAGAAGGAGTATGTCCTTGCGGAGATACGATTTGCTATGGAAATGGAGATGGAATGACGCTAGGTAATTGCAAAGAGATTACAATCAGCCCATTTCACACAGGATCTATTATTATAACAGGAGCTAGGAGATTTGTTCAAATTGAAAAGGCGTATACATTCATGAATAATATTCTTACAAAGCATTGTGCAGATCTTATTAAGCCGTTTACTGCTGCTACTGCTACTGCTACTGCTACTGCTACTGCTACTACTGCTGCTCGCGCATAAGAGATATCATTGCACGTTTCCATAGGTTATACAAAATCTTCTTTATATTTTTTTCCCGTATATAAGCCTGTGTATCAGATGAAGTAATTGACGACCATAAACTTATATCCTTTTTTGATATAGGAAGGATATACTGTAAAAGAAGAAGAAACCATGTTACCCTGTCGCGAATAGGTGTTCCAGGCTCAGTAAGTAGAGTGTATAATGAATCCTCGCTATCATTATGAAGTATCTTTGACAAAAATCGTGTGATTTGTGTATTCTGAGAAGAACATTGTTTAAAAAAACGAATATCTCCTCGTCGAAACAAAGTATCTAATGTAGGAACTCTAAATTTAACAATGGATTGTAATCGGCTTGTGGTTGTTGGAGCAAAAGGAATGAGAAGAAACTTATTTAGAATTTGAGGATGAATATGAGATAGGGAATTACAGATGAAAATTATAATTATTTCATTCGTCGACTTTTGTAAAAGGGGACGAAGTGCACATTGTGCTTGATCTGTAAGAGTTTCTGCTTCATCAAAAATAATAACTTTAGGAGGAAGTTTTCCAGAAGTAAAAAAAAGACTCTGCATCCTACTCTCAACAAAAGGGTAAATTTTATTTCGTATCATATCAAGTGAACGTTCGTCGCTACTATTTAAAAATAAAAGACTAGAAAAACTATTTGTTGTCTTTCCATGAATAGCCATAGCAAAACTTTGCGCAGTTGTTGTTTTACCAGAGCCAGGTGGACCTACAAATAACATATGTGAAATACATTCCGGATTTTTTAACATACATTGGAGAATCGTTGGGAAGTCTTCTTTTTTTAATAGGACAGACATCTTTGCATTACATATATCCAAATGTTTAGGTATAGATTTCTCTTTGCCTCTTTTCCTCCCTCTATATAAGTATGACAAGTGGACCAGTCCTTGTCTTTGATATGGATGAAACATTAATATCTTCTATTGCCGAATTGGTACCAGAAAGTAGAGGTAGACCAGAACATTTTATTATTGAAAGTATAAGTGTAAATATGAAATTAGTTTCGTTATTATATAGAGCAATACAGTTAAGGGAGAAGGGAAAAGTAAGAGGGATTTTCCTTTTAACAAATAATAATAATATCCTTTCTGAATACAAGAATGAAACTCGCAAATTTGTAGATATAGGATGCGATGAAATACTTCAAGCATATAATGCAATAAGTTCTGCCTGTAAGAAAAAGCAACATGTAGATGCAAAAGGTTTATTTGACTATATACTTACAGGAGATATGCCAGCCCGCAGTTATTTATCGCGAAAAGGCTACGAAAAAGCAGTGAAATCAATGGATGATGTAAAAGAAATGATGCGTAGATGTGACATGGGTACTAAGAATATAGAAGTGTATTTCTTCGACGATGATACTACGCATATGCTGAAAGATCAAATACCGCGCGGGAATTATATACAAATAGTACCTCCTTATGGAGAAGGAAAAGATAAAACGGATTATTCAACAATTGAATCAAGATTAAGAGAATTAGAAGATACACATATAAGAAGGATAACAAGGAAATCTAAAAGTAAGTTAAAGGAATTGAACTAGTACGAATAGTAATGGAAGATACTAAGAAAAAAGTTCAACGTAAAAAGAAGGAAGTAAAAGAGAAGAAGGAGAAAAAGCCTGTTACTGTTGTAGCAGTAGTAACACCAAATGGAATAGAAGGATCTTTTTCTGAACCTAGAAAACCATTGATTGTACACCTTCCATTTAATAGCAGTGATATCCATTTTACAGATGCATCCACTCTGAGATATGATCCTCATCCTCCACAACAACCAGTTCCCTATGAAGACGAAACTTCAAATGTATATTTTCAAGTGGAATCAAGCGATACTATGGCAGCTGCAAATGCAAATGCAGATGCAGATGCAGATTCAAATACAGTTGCAGAAAATGACAAGAAAGAGAAAGGAGAGAAAGAGAAAGTCAAGGAAGTGAAGGAAGAACCATATCAGCGTACAGTCATATTAGCATGTTATGCCTCTTCTCTCGGAAAACCATTTACTGTTCCAAAAACAACAGCCGTACATTGTTATTGGTGTTCTCACGCATTTGAGAATGAGCCATGTTTTTTACCAATGAAAGAGGAAAATCAAATCTATTATATTTATGGGAATTTTTGTACTCCACAGTGTGCTCTTGCATCATTGCTAAATGAACATCTTGATTCTCATGTTCGATGGGAAAGAATGGCTTTACTTCATCGTATGTATAGACCAAAGGATTCTATTGGTGGTCGATTGTATCCTGCTCCTCCTAGAGAAAGTTTAGTTGAATTTGGAGGAATTTATTCTTACGAACAGTTCCGAAGCCATATTACAAAGGGGTCTGTGAGAGTAGACATTCATAAACCACCGCTTGTAAGTATTCTAGGAGTTCTTGATACAAAGCCAATCGATTTCTATGATTCGTCTCTTCAAAATACATTGGCACAAGGGTTTTCAATTGATAGATTTAAGGCATGGAGTGAACAAGGAGGTGCGTTGAGATTGAAGAGAAGCAAGCCATTGAAGGATATGGATAGTACATTGGATGCATGTATTCAAATTAAAATAAAGAGAAATGTTCAGGATAATTAATTTCCCGTCCTAAAAAATTGATGAAATACCTGTCCTAGTAGACAGTCCGAGAAAATGTCAACTCAAGACGATTGTGGTATTTCTGTGAATCTCACACAAGTCCCAACATCAAATACACCTTTGCACATTGTATTGTGGAAGGGGACAGAGCAACAGCAACAGCAACCGCAACAAGTAAAAATGGATACATCAATAATTCAACCTTTGCTAGATAGAATTTCAGTTCTTGAATCAATGGTAGCTGGTCTTCTAGAATCTCAAAAGGCATCTCTTTGGTTTCCTTCTTGCTTACGTCCAACACCGACAGGAATTGAGGTTATTTCTAGGAGAGAGAGCATTAGCAACGAGTCTGATATTGGAACAATCCTTTCACAAATTGTCCGGCCTTCCGATGAAATTCGTACAGTAAATATAGTTCCAAATCCTCCCGTAAATCCTCTTTCTAGTCCTCTTGCCGAGTGTAATAGTGAAGTTGAGAGTATTAGTGTTGATGTAGATGCAGATGCAGATGAAGAGGTAGATGCAGATGCAGAGGTAGTTGCTGATGCAGATGAAGATGCAGGTCTAGATGCAAATGCAATGATTATCGATGAAGAGATAGAGACAGTTCCATTTGTTGCAGATGCAGATGCAGATGCAGATGCAGATGCAGATGCAGATGCAGATGCAGAAGGAGAAGCAGATGCAGAAGGAGAAGGAGAAGGAGATGGAAATGAAGGCCTAGATGCTTTTGCAGATGCAGATGCAGAAGAGGAGGTAGTAGAGTATAAGGAAATTGAGTGGAAGGGTTGTACATATTATGTTGATGCTAATAATGAAGTATATGAAATGGATTCCGACGGTGATTTGATTGATACTCCAATTGGAGTGTGGAGAGAGAATACACAAAAATTGGTCAAGTATTCTTCTAAGGCGACTATGTAAGAGAAAGACCAAGAGCAAGAGCAAGAGCAAGAGCAAGAGCAATATAAATAAATAAACTAACATATATTAATAGTAGAATGGTGTGTTGGCCAGTATATATTGTAGGTGGATTTTTCATAAGTCTACTTATGGTTGATATATATCGATATTCATGGGACATCTTACCATTTCATGCCGGCATAGGAATTTTTTTCACCGGCTTATATTATCTCTTCTGCCTTTTGTTTGGAAATGATATAAGTATGGCGGTTTTATTTGTTCCAGGTGTATTTATCTCCATGTTCTTTTTAACAACCTGGCTATTTTATAATAATATTAAACATAACAATTGTTGTATGACATGTAAGAATGCACCCAATAATAAACCAATGCTTGTAGATATGTGGAAATCGTTATTCACAGACCCTCCTAAAAAGTGCAATTAGATCTGCACATAAAGAAAGAATCAATATAAGAATAAGAATGCTCTTATCGCTTGGAGTTTATTTAATAAATACATCCTATGCAATAAAGGACTCTATTGTCTTTCTATATGAAACGATATGTGATTCCTATACTAAAAAGACATGGGCGTTTGCATCTAGAAATTCGTATCCTGTAATTGTATCATCAAAATGGGGTGTAGACGCATCCATTTCTCTTCAATATGATCCATCCACAAATACATTTCATAAACATGGAGTTTGTCTCAGCAATTCACTTGATATTGTAACAGCAGAGATAACAACAATCAACGGAAAGACATTTGATCTAAGTAGTTTTTTCTATTCTATCCGATGGTTTGATACTGAACCAAGTTTATATGAACTTATTATTCTGTATTTCATGCATGAAAATCTGTGTATGTCAACAGAACTCTTAGATACATATACTCTTACAGTACTTACATCAGAAGCAGAAGAACATGTGATACCGCTAAATTCTTTAATCGCAAAGAGACCTTTTAATGGGTTTAATGGCTTTGAACCTGAAATGAATACTGGTCTAAAAGTTGATTAATATACTTTGAGTATAAAGGGTCCTACCATGTCACACCCTACCCTTGAATCTCCCTTACCCTCTGGTGGATGGAAATTATATTTCCACCCAGCAAAGGAAACTCGTTGGCATATGGATACATTTAAGTGTATTTATACCCTTAAAACATATCGAGATCTGGCAAATATATTTGCAGCATTAACTCCCACAGATTGGGCAAGAGGAAAGTTCTTCTTTACACCTGTTGATATTCCACCTCTTATGGAAAATGCAAAGAATATTCGCGGTGGTTCCTACTCCATTCGTATTGACAGGGCAAATGTAGGACCTATAATGCAAAAGTATATTGTCGCTGCAGTATTGAATCAATGTTTTACATCGGCTGATGATAAGTTATCGTGTGTACGTATAACACCTCGTCGTGATTTCAATATTCTACAAATATGGAATCGCGATTGTGAGAAGTTCTGTGATCCTATCGGATTGACAATGTTAGATACTAAAATACCTCACAATGAAGTAAAATATGTTCCTCATGTTGAGAAGAAGATTTAAACGCGTGCCACTCTGACGGTGAATCTGCCCCAATCACTAGGAGCTAATTCGTCGACGTCATTCTCAACGACCACATATCCAGTGTAATTAGTATCAGTGGGGCCACCGTCGGCAGAAACAGGAGCGAAGACTTGAATCTTTCTTAAGACCAAACGGCGAGATTCATCTGTATCTCCAATAATCACCTCGACACCCATATCCTTTAATGTCTTGCGGCCATCGTATGTGTATACATCAGCATCCCCCAGTCTGGAACGTCCATTCTCACCATTTACTACATCAACAAACGTAGATCCAGATGCAGTTCCAGGAATAGTGTAGACACTTCCTACCTTTGCAATATAGGCTTTATTTGCCTCATACCATACATCTATACTGGACTTGGGGATTACATACACACCATGATTGTCATTAGGGCCTTGGGTTACAACAAAATTGCGAGTCAAAGGCTGGGAAAAGCGGGATTCAACGGAACTCATTTATATATTTAAAGAAAACATTTTTTTCAAGCCGATGTAAAAAATTCTACGCAGTTCGCAAAAGTTACCTTTGGTAGATTCTGCGAATAGTTATTGCCGGTGGTTATCTGGCTTCCACTTCAAGCCGGTGGTTATCTGGCTTCCACTTCAAGCCGGTGGTTATCTGGAATCCTTATTTTTCAATGGGGCAAGAACCAACTTTACTTCACCCAAATTAGCAACCGTATACTTCAAGATTAGAGGATAGTCATTTTTTAAATACATTTCAATAGAAGGACACAAACTTGTGCACTTTGTAAATAGAACCAAGTGCTTCAACTGGAAAATGCCTTGTACCACCTCATTTGTATTTCCAGACTTATGAACCTTCATCGTATTATTATTTTCAGACATGATAGTCTCCTGCTCAGCAAAGTCACCCTCACATCTAAAAACCAGGTCAGTGCCAGCAGAAGTAATCTCTACGTCCAGCTTCTCGCCCAAAGTATTCATATCTCTGCAGATCTTCTGCAGATCCACAGAAGGCATATGAATAATATTACTAAAATTCAAATTAGGTATCTGAATCTCATCAATATTTGTGTCAAAGAGTTTCAGGAAATAATTTGTTACGGTGGACTTCTCAGCATTCTCCATGCGAATTCCAAGTTTATTAGGATTAGACGCGGGAAGATATAATGTGAGAGAATCATTGTTTCCCATTGTCTTTATCAACTTGAATAAGTAAATCATATTCACGCCCAAAATATGCTTGGCTGGGCAGAAGTAATTTTCAAAGCGATCGTTAAATAGACGCAGATACACAAGGACAGTATGTGTCTCATCAACAGACATCACCTTAATTCCTGTGGAATCAATCTCCAAATTTGCCTCAGTAAGAATCTCCTTGAGTGCTTCTACGAGTGTACGAAATGCACCAGCCTGAACAGTTCTGATTTCTAGCAAATTGCCATTGGAATTGGTCTTGGGTGCACTCATCTATAGCCCGGAGTCTTTCTATCTTTAAGCGATTGTCCGCGTGGGCTTCTTATTTCTTATTTCTTATTTCTTGTTTTTGATTTTGACTTTCGTGTTCCACTTAATAATTGATGTGCTTGGCGAAATGCTAAAGGGAGAAGAAGGCTAGCATTTTGTACTCCATGATAGACTGAAAAATAGTAGCCTCCTTTTTGAGGTTTAACCTTCGTAGCATTCCTAGCATTCCTAGCAGTCCTAACCTTCGTAGCATTCCTAGCATTCCTAGCATTCCTAATCTTCCTAACCTTCCTAACCTTCCTAACCTTCCTAGTGTAACTAGGCATTTACTTAGTTGGGAGAAAATGTCTTGGCTTGATCTGCATCTGCTGTACCCTGCATTTGGTCTAAAGAATTATTTATAAAAGTCAATTATAATGAAGATCACATATACAGCATCCGCATCCGCATCTACTGCAAATGCAACAGATACATATTACTCTCTAAACTCTCTTACCCCTGACGCAGGCTCTGCAAACGCAGCAGATCTCTCGACAGATAACTACCCTGCCGACAGAGTCCCTCTTACCGACGTGAACGGCTACGATATGCCAAATCCCGCAAACCAGGTAATCTTTAAGAATCAGCCTGTATCTTGGTGGATCGATGCTATTAATGCCGGCTCTATTCGTTACACGCCCATTAGTAATACGGTGAACTGGTCTTACTTTGACAGCGACTCTAACCAGTACCATATTCTCTATGCAGTATCCACCTACATCATCCCAAATAGAACAGCCAGTATGGATGACAATAGGGAAACAATGGTTACAACCATTGTCTTCCACGATAATCAGGTAATGAATATGAGTCAGACAATGGATATGAATGCAACTGCAAATTAAATAAAAGTTGATTCGCAACACTCCCCCCTTACCAAGTCCAAATGTCAGCACCAGTATATAAGCAATTCTCTCACCGCGAGCATATCCTTGAGCTTCCAGATACCTATGTAGGGTCTGTGGAAACTCACGATGAGTGGCGTTGGATTCTTGATACCGATGGTAAAATGGTGCATCGTAAGATTTCCTTTAATCCAGGATTCTACAAGCTCTTCGATGAGTTGCTAGTGAATGCTAGAGATGCACGCGTACGATCTATTGGGTCTGAAAATCCTATTAAGCATATCGCCATTGTTGTAAAGGATGAGGACGCCCTTGTCATTTCCGTTGAAAATGATGGTGATGGTATTCCAATTGAAAAGCATGCCGAGAAGCAAGTCTGGATTCCAGAGATGATTTTCGGTCATCTTCTTACAAGTGGAAACTATGACAAGGCCGAGGAAAAGATTGTTGGAGGAAAGAATGGCTATGGCGCAAAGCTAGTCAATGTATTCTCACATGAATTTAACCTCGAGGTTCGCTCAACAAAGGCAGAGCAGAAGTATACGCAAACATGGACAGATCATATGTCAGTGTGCGGTAAGCCATCCATCAAGAAGGACAAGGGTAAGGGCTTTGTTCGTGTAACATATACTCCCGATCTAACTCGCTTCGTCGGTTTTGACAAGGAGACCATGATCAATGTGCTCAAGACTCGTACCTATGAACTGGCTGGTCTCTGTGGAAAGGAGGTGAAGATTACATGGAATGGCACCGCAATTGCATCAAATACATTTGAAAAGTTCGTCAAGTTATTCCTTCGCGAGGGGTCTGGCAATCTTGTATACGAGCCGTGTGGCAACCGATGGGAAATCGCAGCAGTGCTAACTCGATGCCTCTATGATGATGAGACAGGCACAGATGACGGGTCTCGCTCAGTAAGTTTTGTTAACGGAATTAATACAAAGAAGGGAGGTAAGCATGTAGATACTGTAGTGCGTAATGTACTCGGGGATTTCTGCGAGGCCGCCGCAAAGAAGAAGGTTCCTGTCAAAATCGCTCAGATCCGCGATTCAGTTGTCTTCTTCGTGAATTCTACTATTGTGAACCCATCCTTCGATAGTCAGACAAAGGAGACTCTTACCACCCCTGTGGCAAAGTTTGGAAGTGTGTTTAAGAGCGAGAAGATGGCCGATGCCCTCATGAAAATGGGGTTGCTAGAGGAGGCGCAGGCGGCCTTGGAGGCAAAGAGTGCGAAGGATGCTAAGCGCACCGATGGATCCAAGAAGAAGACACTCAGAGGCTTGCCTAAATTGGTCGATGCACTCTTCGCCGGTACTGGAAAGAGTCCTGAGTGTACACTCATTCTTACCGAGGGAGATTCAGCAGCAACATCTGCAATCTGCGGCTTGAGTGTTGTTGGCCGAGAGAAGTTCGGCATCTTTCCTCTTCGAGGTAAGCTGCTCAATGTAAAGGATATTTCCCAGGAAAAGTTCAACAAGAATGAGGAACTCACTGCAATCAAGGCAATTCTCGGATTGAGGCAGGGTACCAAGTACAAGGATAAGAAGGAACTTCGTTATGGTCGTGTAATGATCATGGCAGATCAAGATCATGACGGCTCACACATCAAGGGACTTCTAATGAATCTATTTCACACCGAGTGGCCAGAACTCCTTCAACTAGGATTTCTGTGTTCCCTGGCTACACCCCTTCTCAAGGCATCCCGTCGTTCCGTATCAATCTCCTTTTACAGTAACGGGGAGTTTGATGCATGGAAGGAGACAATGGATACTGCCGGCTGGACAATTAAGTATTATAAGGGTCTTGGTACAAGTACAAAGGAGGAGGCGCGAGAGTGGTTCGAGAGACTTGCTGAGATTTATTATGATTGGGATCCTGTATCTGATGAATCTATCTCACTTGCTTTCCACAAGAAGCGTTCAGATGATCGCAAAGTTTGGCTAAGTGGATTTAATCCAAAGAGAATTCTGGATATTGGGGCAGGAGGGCGTGTATCCTATACCCGATTTATCAACGATGAACTTATCCATTTCAGTAATGCAGACAATGTTCGTTCCCTTCCCAATGTCATTGATGGTCTCAAGCCATCGCAGAGAAAGATTCTCTTCGGTTGTTTCAAGAGGGGACTTCGTTCAGAGGTGAAGGTTGCTCAACTCGCAGGATATATTTCTGAGCACGCAGCCTATCATCACGGTGAGGCATCTCTGTGCTCGACCATCGTAGGAATGGCTCAGAATTTCGTAGGAAGTAACAATCTAAATCTCCTTGTTCCTCAAGGTCAATTCGGCTCAAGGCTCATGGGAGGGCAGGATAATGCGTCTGCGAGGTATATCTTCACCTATCTCGAGCGTATTACCGACTTGATCTTTCGCAAGGAAGATGCCGGTATTCTTAATTATCTTGATGATGATGGTACATCGGTTGAGCCTGAGCATTATTATCCAATTGTTCCTCTTCTCCTTATCAACGGGTGTGTAGGAATTGGAACAGGATTCAGTACAAATATCCCGCAATACAATCCCCTCGATATTCTGGATTTGTTGCGTAAGAGGTTGAGGGGTGATATCACATCTCTCACAAATGCATCTCTGAAGCCATGGTGGTATGGATTCAAGGGGTCTATTATTCCCGGGGACTCTGACAGTGCATGGATTACCAAGGGTCTGTATACATTTAATGATGCGCAGAAGTCAATCACATTGACTGAACTTCCTGTCGGAACATGGACGAAGGATTATAAGACATACCTCGATACATTCTGCACAGCATCATCGAAGGAGGAGATGCCTCTTGCATTCGGAGGTGACGGCCAACAGATTCTGAAGTCATTTGATGACTTGTATACTGATGAGGAGGTGAAGTTCGTCCTCTTCCTATCAGAGGATTATTACGAGGATTGCAAGGCACATCCTGATGATTTTGAGAAGAGGTTCCGCCTGACTAGTTCATGGAGGACAAGTAACATGGTAGCATTTGATGCTGACATGAAAATTGTAAAGTATTCTTCCCCAGGATCTATCGCAGAGGCATTTTATCACCCCCGTCTTTCTGCATACGAGGCGAGGAGAATCAAGGAGATGGAGAGACTACGGGCAGAAGCCGTAGAGACAGATGCAAAGGCCAGATTCATTCGAGCAGTATTGGAAGGGAGTTTGGAGTTACGGCGTGCGAGCGATGAAGAGATTGTTTCTTCCTTGAAGTCCCATTCTCTACCGGCACTTTCAGGTGATCCTGAATCCATCGATGGATATGAGTATTTGCTCCGACTTCGAATGGATCGTGTAAAGGCTAATGCAATTATTGAGGCCGAGGAATCTGTTAAGAAGGCACTGGGTGCCGTTGAACTACTCGAAAACACTACGGCATCAGAACTCTGGCTCAAAGAGTTGGACGACTTTGAGTCAGGGTGGGTAACAATGATGAAGGCGCGGGTTAGTGCTGCTACTCCTAAGAAGGCTGTTGCAAAGGTAGCGAAGCCCGCGAAGAAGTAATTATATAAATGGCTGGGTCATGGAAAGCGTGCGACTACCAGCACTTGTTAAATGAACAGGATGGGACAATGGAATAGGTAAAGTGTCTATATCTTTTAAGTAATATACATAATGATCTACGGCAGAAAGAATATGAGGACCAGACCAATTGATAACAAGGTTATTTAATTCACTGACTTGTCCGGAAATATCTTTTGGGTTATTTTTAGCATATTGATAATACATTGCTCTCATAATTATTTTTAATTCATCGGCAGACTGGTCATCAATGACATACCCTTTAGGATGGCTTTTATCGTATACAAAGCGGCGAATACCTGCTTGTACGGCGGCAACATTCTCCTGGGAGAAAAATGCGTCTGATACCGGCGAGCGTTCCCAAGTTCCACGTAACATATCAGCCTGGAAATTCTTTTCTACCGACTGTTGAAATTCGAACCCGGGAAATCCATTTGCTTTACGACCATCACCTAAAGCAGTTGCATACGACGGGTGTGAAATATTTATACGGCCATTTCCAGTACCAGGCTCTACCATCTAACGGCACGTGCCAGAATTTTTTTCGAAGGATACGGTATAAGAATGTCTTCCGTTGGTCCTCTTGCTGCTGGTTTCAGACAGACTCCCGCTGGTAGTTACGTCACGATTGTAAGTTCGATTAATGTAACAAATGTGTTACAGGCTCCCGTCAAGAGCGGCTCTGGTGGTGCTGCCACCATGGCTGCTCCTGCTACATATGTATTTTCTTCTACTGGTTCTCCTTCTACCTTCTCCACTTGTCTGACTGCCGGCCACGTGCTGAAGGATATGGGCAGTGTGGAAGTGAGTTCCCTTCGCGTATTTCGCAAGTTCAAGGCAGTTGCTCCTGCTGTTGACGGAACTAATGGCGATGCAGGTAATACTACCACATTCGGCACCTTCTACCTTGAAGTAGCTGCTGACGGTGGTGATGTGCCTCCCGCAAAGGCCAGTGTACTTGCTCGCTCTCTGTAAGCATGGTGCATGATGCATGATGCATCCCGAATGAAAACTTTATCTTGCACGATACTACAAGATAAAATGTGAATGTATAAAAAGTAAAAAACTTTAGTATGCCATTGTAGAATGGCGCTCGGCTTTAGTTGGGGACATACGACTTTATCCTTTTCTTTTATTGCATATATCCTAATAAGTATCTGTTTGGGCATGTATTTGATTAAATATATGTATACTCAAGGAAAACAAATTTCGGGCATGATTGTCCTGGTATTGTTAATCCTGGTATTTATATTTTTTGGTAAACGCTGGTTCCAGTACGGCCAACTAAAAGGATCTTCTGCCTGGATAACTGCAAACGCTTTAGCACAGTCCGGTCAGAGTTCGACCCCTTCAGGAACATGTTCCGATGGATCATCTGCTGTATCAGGAGTATCGAGTGTATGGCCACCTGTTGTGAATCATTGCCCAGATTTTATGACCCTTGATAGTTCAAATACATGCGTAGATTCAAATAAACTCTATGGAACTGGAACAGTTGGAACAACAACCGTACTATCTTACCCAGTTCCAATTGCTTTATCTGGAGCAAAAGCAATATGCGATACTCTCTCCCCTTCGAATGACAAAGATACCTATTTACGATGGGAAGGTGTCGTTGAAACAGATGGAACATGTGTAGCAGAAAATATCGGCAAAAAGCCTTCGAACTAGGTCTAAGAACTTCAATCGTATACGTATAGCATGCAGTCAAAGACTATTTCATTACACCCTTCCATTGAATTAAAAATAATGGAATGGTTTAAAAAACGAACGACTCCTGCCGTATTCTTAATAGGTCCTCCAGGTGTTGGAAAAACAACATTGGCCTATCGTGTAATGGAATCAATGGGATTTCGTATCAGAGAATTTAATGCATCACATACACGAAGTGGAGCATGTTTTAGAAAAGTCATTCTGCCGTTGTTAGAAAGAGGTGGTGTAATAAACATGATGGAAACAGGTAAGCAAGGTGGACTAGGAGTTATTCTAGATGAGATAGATGGGTTAAGTAGTGGCGAAAAAGGTGGGCTTCAGAGTCTTCTTGCTTATTTACGTGAATGGGTTCCTGAAAAACCAGGCGTACCCTGCATTTTTATAAGTAATACAATTCAACAACGAGTACTTCAAGCAATATCAAGATATTGTCTTACATTCAGAGTTGAATCTCCAGAAGAACAATATGTTCAACATTTACTTGGAAAATCTGTCCCTGAAAAATGGATAACGAATGGGCTTGGCGATTTACGTCCATTACTCAGAGGAGAATATACAGATACCCATGATTCAGAAGAATATTTTGTCAATATTCCTGAAGGAGTTGTTCCTTTAGCAAAATGGTGTTTATATAACGAGATTGACCCATATCTAACCCTTGAAATGGAAAACAATGATAGCAATTTGGCTGGACTCGTTATCGCTGAAAATATCCCTGACAGACTTTTAGCAGTGAAAGGTGATACAAAGGAAGCATGGGATATTTATATGAAAATGTTCCGTTGTATACAAGAATCAGATTACGCAGATTATTGGGCATTCTTTTACCAAACATGGCGACTTCTTGCATTGAGTCAAGATGTTAAAATAAATACAATGAATTTATTTTTATCTAAATATGCTCCATATTATGGCGATGAACCGTCAATTGATAAAATAAGATATACACCGGTTCTTACAAAACAATCTGCATTATTTAATGTATGGAAATTATTATGTGAATTATCAGATAGTAAAAAGGTTCCGATTCGTTTATCGCCGTATACACTAATGCTAGAAGCAAATGTGGAAACTGCATTAGGAACAGGAGGAAAGAAACAAGATAAGAGAAAAAAGGCAGATAATATGAGATTATTCGTCAATGTACAATAAATTAATAACATGTAACGGTTCTCTTCTTCCTATACGTTGAGCCCTACCTAAAATATAATCTTCTTCATCAATTGAAAGTCTATCCATTAATATTATATGAGACGCTGAATGCAAGTTGACCCCTAGAGTATCATCTGAAAATAATAGTATACGTGTTTTTTTTGTTTTAAAATCATGTATCATATTTGCAATTGTAGATTTATTTCCGTGTAAAATGTCAATATCGATAGTGGTATTATTTTTAATATAGGTATATACTTTTTGTACATCTCGACTAAATAATATATATTGAGCATTAACTTCTAGTAAAGATGTTAGTGCTTCGAACTTTGTTTTTTCCTTGGTGGGTGTAGGAATATTTTTTATATGAATTAATGACGTTCCATTAATAACCGATTGACATAATGGACATTTATTATTTATGTCAAACCAAGTTAAAATACAACGACCGCAAAATAAATTCATACAGCATGGTGTAATACACGGTACAAGTGAATATGCTGATTCATAGCAAATACTACATGTAGTATTATCTTGAAGTCTACGTTGAATATTAGTATCTGTTTGACTTTGAGTTAATAAAGATTCTATGGTAATTATTCTAGGATTTATACTTAATACTGCATCTTCTATCCTACCTGCGTTTAAAAATGCCATTGTCTGATTTGGTCTATATCCTTCGTGCCTACACATGATCGATGAACGAATGATAGGCGGTAGAGGCATTGATTGATTTAATGATACTTCATCTGTTGTAACAACAAAATATCCACGAGAAGGATGGCTATTTTTGATAATGGATTTAAAATATTGTTCTGATATGCATTTATATACGGTAAGAATAGGATGTTCAATTATATGTTTTAATATGTATGAACGCATCGATGCACATAGTGTATCGACATATTCTGAAGAAAGTTGTTTAACAACATGCGAGTGAATATTTTGATTTGCATGTGTTATATTTTTATAGCGAGATGTTATTAACCACGTCATTTTTGTACGGATAAATGGGCACGCTGAAGGAATACGAATTATATCTGCTTCATCGTATACAACTCGCGACCATATATAATTTCCTGCATGTGTTAATACTGGAACAAGAGATTGTAGAAGTGTATTACTTATAATTGTTACATGGGATAGTAACATATTTCGAATACATGTGGGAGAATCTATATCTTTTAATGTTTTCAATAGATGACAGCTAAGATGCGTTTTCTCAACTTCTTCTTGCCACTGATGAAATAGAGCATGAGGAACAACGACTAGGGTATCGAAGAAGTTTCTCGGAGTTTCTTTCTCCTTGATTATACTAAAAAAAGAGGGGATACTTGATGGATGTAATGTATACGTTGTTGCGTTCGTATTTTCTAATGACATTTGACTAATATGTGCTAACATTGTGAGAGTTTTTCCTGTGCCAGATCTTTCTCCTAAAATTCCATAGGAAGAAAAAATTTGCTCGTTATTCACATACATTCCTTTATGAATAGATTCTTCAATTTCTTTCATTCGTTCTAAAGAATAGAGTTGATGGGGAAATAATGGTGTAACAATATGTCCTGGTTGCTTTGTATATGTTGTGTTTGATAAAGATACTTTATATATTCGTTCCATAAGATCGATATTACTATGTAGATTACCTATTGCTGTCATTTGTATTAGAGTAGATTTGTATATTTAGGCTTCTGTTTCTGCTTATTATTCTGCATCTTCTTCTCTACGCCGTTTCATAAAACTTTCTTAGACTAGGTGATTTAATAAAGTGCGATAGGTTAAGTAAAGTAACTTTTACAAATGTATTTAAATGATCGCGAAGATTCTTTTTATTAAATGTATTTTCACTATGACTTATTACTAACATTACTTGAAGAGGATCTAGTTGTATAAGAGGAGTTGAATAATTATGTAAAAAGGATGTTTCTTCAGCAAAAGCAATTCGTTCATTATATTTATTTTTATTAGAATATTCTTTTCTCCATGCCATTGTTCCATTCGTAGCATGGTTTTTTGCATATGGCCCGAATTTATATATAGTCTGATCGTCGGTAAAGTACACATACATTTCACTACAACCTACAACTTGTATATGAGGGTGTTCAGAGAATACTTTAACAGCATGACTGACTCTCTTCGGACTATAATAATCATCATCGTCCATTGCAATAAGAATGGACCCTTTTGCTTCTTTATTTAAGATATTGCGTTTTGCACCAATTAGTAATTTTTCTTCCATAAATATATATCGTAGATTTGGGATTTTATCTTTATATTCGTCGAAAACATCTTTCACACAATCTTCGCCATCATCAAGAATTATCCATTCCATATTTTCTTTAGGATATTCTTGTGAAAGATAACATTCTATAAGAGAAGGAAGAAACCTGCGTCTATTATAGGTTGGGGTTAATACAGATACAAAAGGATACGACATCTATTCACTATTACTTATTAATTCTTCTATTTAGACGTATCTGCTCCTGCAGATGCAGATGCAGCAGCATTAGGAGGAGCTGCATTAGGAGGAGCTGCATTAGGAGGAGCTGCATTAGGAGGAGCTGCAGTAGGACCAGTTGCAGTAGGAGCAGCTCCAGGAGCAGGAGCAGGAGAAGTACCAGTAGGACCAGTTGGAGGCCCACCCTCTAGTTTTGCAGTTGTTGCAGCAGCTTTAGCAGCATTGTTAAGCGCTTCAGCAGTAGCAGCTTCCAACTTAGACTTTACCCCTTTTGCAAACGGAGATTTATCTGGAGGAACATGTAAAGCAGTCTGTAACATTCCAATAATATCTCCGTGCGACTCTAATCGTACAGCATTAAATTCATTCTTCATTTGTTGAATGTATTCCCTTAGTGTAATAGGGTATGTAAGAAGGGGGGGAAATCTACTATTAAAATTATACCCAGGATCTTCCCATATAGGTAAGATTCCGTACATATAGGGCTTTTTCATTGACAGATAAGATCCAAATACCGATCGAATCAAATAATATAATGCAATAAAAATTCCAATATATGATCGAGTAGATACAAAGAAATATGTATAATAAAAAGCCAGAATTCTAAATGGAACTGGCTTATGTATCAAATCATTTGCAGATAACGAAGCAATAATTATGGCTAAGAAAAATACTGCTATAGAGATGACATAAGGTATTAATATCTTTACAATTCGTACTATTTTGTCCCATAAAGACTCTCCTGGAATTTCTTCTATGTGTAAATCATTTATTATGGATGCAGTTGAATTTGCAACAGATTCATAATATGTATCCGCTTTAACTTCAGGAGCCTTAGCGGGACTAATTATTGAAGAACTAAGCAATTCCCATTGAGGGTTAGTGAAATCGGAACTACATACAGCCTGTTTGCACTTATATAATATATCATCGAAGATTACAATATCATGCATAGTATACGTTTTTTTTGCATCGGTCTCTTCATTAAATGTTTTCACTTTAGAACTTAATCCATTTACTTTCCAATACTCATCTTCAACTGTAATTTGTGTATCAACAATCTCTCTTACAGGATTTATGTTTTGTGAATCTTTGATCGATATATAAATAAATCCATTGTATTTGACCATATCGCCCTTAGAGTATTCTTTTTTAGCACTCCATCGTGCGGTATTTGGATCATCGACGGCTGGAGTTGGAGTTGGACTTGCAGAATCAAAATAACCTTTTTTGGGACTTTCTTGAGAAGATTCAAATAATTCATACATATTCGCCCCCTTCCAAGAAAAATACCTTGACGGGATAATACTTTGTAACGTATTTTTAATCGTTGTGTATCCAGGGATATACTCCATCTAGACTCGACCCGTATTATTTATAGTATTATTTACGTATTACGTAGCATATTTCTTACTACCCATTCCAGATTCAACAAGAAAAAAGTTAATATTCTCAACATATACATTCAATGTGTAAATATACGTCGGTTTTGCAGGAAGAGGAAAGACATCAACATCCAATTGAAACCTATTAATTCTACTTGCATTTATTGAACCAGCCGGTTGTGGAGTCGGACTATGTAACTCAAATGAATATACAGGAATCCTACGATTCGCCCCTCCAGACAAATATTTATACTGAGTCAGATCTGTAAAAAAGGTCGTGCCGTTTACTTCTTGAATTTCATTTCCATCGGAAAGAATGCGAAGTGAACTTAAAATATCAATTTGTCCACCAGATATACTTACACCAGATGAATAGGGGATATTTCCATTCGGACCTAGAGTAAGTTGCTTTGGTTGATTTGGCCAATCACACCAGTTCGTAAAATTATCCGTCCTATTTCTATAATATATACTATCAGAGCGTCTCGGGAGAATAAGAATACGTGTAATAGGGTTATGAATATACAGATCAAGAAGGGAATGTGATATGACTTCTGTAAAAGGTACATGAGTTACTTCACGAATTACGTAAGATAGTGGTGTAGTGGCAAAAATAGTCTGTTCTTTTTCAGGAAGAAATACATAGGTGGTATACAACATTGGATTAAATGCCCATCTGTTTAATTCATCTGGGTTTGTATTAATATCCGTAAGAAACTGTCGTATCTGCGTAGTCGAATCTGAAATATTGTTATATATTGGCTGATTAGGATTTACCTGGACACTTACTGGATCAATTGAATATCCAGGAGCCATTCGAAAACCATTTGCATCAAGAGTTGTATATAATTCTCTTGCAGGTCGGAAAATCACAGTAACAGTTACTGGATATACTTGTAATCCAACTAATGGTAAGGCCTGACCACTTTCTGTAAACCAAAAAGGAAGAGGCACATATACTGTATATCCTGGAATAGATGGATTATTTGTTTGTGTAATAGTATTATTATCTTTAAATACAGTTGGATACTGCGGAGGCATTACAGAAGGATTGCCATAGATTCCTTTGGCTGGATCTGTTAATTCAGGTACATCTCCAACCAAGCGTTGCCACTTTTCATAGGAATCTTTCGGTAAATCAATCATAGCTCGTGCCATTAAATATTCCCCCGTAAACTCTTGAATTTTATTAGGACCAATTGTTACATACACGGTATCAATTGCCAATGCTCCAACTGCCTTAACCCATTGAAATTCTTGTTCGTATATAACACCTTGGCCAGGATCGGGGTATATATTTTCACCTGATCGTTCCAAATGTTTACTAAAAATAGGCGGAAGTGTAAATGAAATATACATATCACTCACTAAATCACCCTTTCTGTCGACTTGGGTAGATACTTGCACCGTTTTATCGTAAGGGTAAATTGTAGGCCCATCAAACGATTTTGATATTGTTTCCAGTGAAAAGTGTGTATATTTCTTAAATGTTTTGTAAAAATAGGTCATATCTGGATTTCCAGATAAGATCACATTTTGTGTGCCATATGCAATTAACGTAAGTAACCCTCCACCAGGCATTCTTCTTTACACGTGATTATATGATATATCTTTATATCTATCTTGTATAAACCACGTATAAATTAAGTTATCCTCTCCCTAAGCCTTCTGTTGTGTCCACCATGTATCGATTAAGTAAGGAGGTGTTACCATAGAAGAAGTATCCATCTGAGAAGAAGGTCCCATTTGCAGGAGCGACTGAATTTCAGAATAACTTATTGCATAACTGTAATATATTATATTACTCACATATCCTTGCATGGCTCCATGTATAACAAATGATTCGCCAGCAGGTATTCCCCTTAATGGTCTATCTCCACTAGTATTATCAAAATCTTTTGCTATTGTTGTTTTAAAGGAGGGTAACAACATGAGTGGTTGGTAGTTTTGATATGCAATTGTTCCATCAAGAACTAATTTATTTGCCAAATTTCCATTTATGTATACCTTGAGAGTATTATTCGCGGAAAGAACAATAACAAGGTGAAACCATTTATTGATAGGAATTTGCTGTACATCGACCTTATTAAACCACGAATTGTATGAGTTCATCACAATTCTTAATACAGGATTATTTTGCACATCTGTTGACACAAATACACCTGGTCCGCAGAGGGGAAATGGTCCAGATTGGTATCCCTTATAAAATATAGTAGACCATTGGTGTGCGCTTGCACTAGTAAATGTGGTATCTTGAACATAAATAAAGGTGGAATATGAAAATTCAATGCCGGTCAATTGATTCTGGGATACGGGGAGGTAGACTGCATTTGTACCAGATGGATCTTGAGTAAATACTTTAGACAGATTGCCCGTCATAGGATATACAACAACTCGGGTACCACTATAGCCTAAATATGCTCTCCATAGAACTTCCACAGACATGTAAACAATGTAGACAAGTGCGACAACGACAATAGCATATATGATTTGTGGGAAAATCTCAGATGTTGATACTTCCATTCTATATGTGTGTATCAAAATCTTGTTTTGTAAATATAATTACTAATTATTTGCTGTTCCCATACTCAAGTCAATATTCGTATTAAATAAGCCAGAAAAGAAGTTACCTCCAGAAGCGGTTGCTGGGCCGGCTTGGTAAATACCCCAGATTATGTCGGGAGTAAGGGCGTAATTGTAATAATCGGTTGTTGAGAAAACACCGTTTATGCTTCCAGTGGTGGTATTTTGTCTTCCAACTGTGATTGTTCCCTTACCAGTTGTATTACCCAAGTCATTCATTCCAGCATACACGCAAGAACGACTTAATTTACCATCAATGTATACATCTAACGTGCGACCATTTGCAACCACGCTGATGAGAACCCATCTCTGATATTCAATGCCATTGATGATACTACATTTATCGCTTTTCAGTATTGTGGGAGATCCTGTACTTCCAGATACAGAAGATGCCATTCCAAAGATACCAACCGTGCCATCGCTAGCATCAGCCGTGCCTTGATTTACAACTAAAGTACCATTTGTTGGCATTAAACCAATATATAATTGGGTCTTTGGAGTCTTTCCAGTAGATGTTATATCAAGAAGGGGCAGTGTTGTTGCAGTTCCTACATTTTCAGGTGTAGTACTGTAAACGCTTAACCACATAGTTACAGTGTATTGACCACCGGATGTTAATCCGCCAGTCTGGATCTCAGCAACGGCATAATCAGTTCCAGGGGCAAACACTCCATTTGTAGCAGCAGTTGCCGAAGTGCATGTAAGCCCAGCAGCAGCAGCAGCAGCAGCAACATTGGCAGCGGTCGAATCACCGCCAGTGTTTGCAGCAGCAGCAGCCGCAGCTGCCGCAGCCGCCGCAATCTGTTTAGAATCATACGATGCTACCGATACACTTGCGTCGCATCGAATTACACTCCCACCCTTTAACTGTTTTGGATCCATAACGTTCGTTGGGATCAAGTTGATACTCGACTGAACGGCGGTAGAACTGTACAAGAACGTATACACATAATATAATATGATCAGCAGGATAATAAAAAACACTATACCACCCACCATTCCCGATGTCCCTGACAATCCGGAGGTAAGGGCCGAAAGTTTCATGTTTTTAAGATTGTTACCAGATTGACTCATTCTGTAATAGGTTCAGAAAGCATACATATTCTAACTTACAGAACTTGCATATACAGAAAAAGGGTTGGGTGGTTTTATTGCTGGAAGACCAGTACACGTGCCGAAAATACACGAAGGAAGATTTAAATTAAAGGAGAAATCGATATTATCCAGAGAATATGGCATTCCAGTAGTATCAACCAACTGAGTGACATCGGTACTTACATCGTGAGATGATTGGGCAATCAGTTTCGTGGAGAACAAACCAATCTTACCTGCCCATCCATTCATTCCTCCTACCATCCAAGAATCTGATCCGGGTGCTGGAACAGGGGGGTATGTTAAATATGTACTTGCTACATACTTTTCTCCGTAATAGACATCAATTCTTCTTCCTTCTTGAACAATTGTTATGACTGTCCATTTTTGCAAAGGAATTGCCGGAAGAGGAATCGATTCGATATAATACTTAGAATTGCCAGCAGTTTTAATGGTTAGTAATGTTGATACAAGGGGTTTATCGGATTGGGAAGTATAGCCGGATGCATATAACGTTACAAACGAACCGAGGGAAACTAGGGGTGTTAAATGGGTATTCCCCATTTTACAATTTGTACAATCGTTTATACTCGTACATACACATCGAGTAAATGTATATTCGTTACAAGATTGTTGCAGTGAAGTAGCGTCAATAGTTGTATCATTTATACTGCAATCAACGTCAACTACCGTTTTAGGTGCACTAGTAATTAAGACTGCAAATCTTAGCGACGAAGGTGTTTTCATATTCCACGGGAGATCCTTATTCGCTACTGCACTTATCGGCGAGGTAGATAAATCATATAGAGTCGATGAATCTGTACCTCGTTTCAAATATAAGAGTGTTAATGCTGCAACACAAACGACAATAACTATAACTATTATTATAGGTAGTATCATATCTAACTTTATCATGTATTATTGGATGGTATTACACATTAGGTGCATTTCTCCTGTGTAGGTGATGAATCAGAAACAATTCCAAACTTTTTGACTCCTGTAAGTGCTACTGTATTCCCCACAATTTCGGGATATGTTATTCCGCGATTCCATAACATTAGTGTTTGAACATTTCCACATTTTGTAGTTGAAGTATTAGGGTAAAATCTATGTTTACCATTTGTTGATGATGAGGATATTCTTGGTAATGTATGTGCTACATTTGTTTGTGAAACTTGTACTCCATTTAAATAAACGGTAAAAATATTTTTATTATATACAATCGTTAAACGAAAGGGAGTATAAAGGGGAATATTTTGAATAGGAAAACAACTTCGTTGAACCTTTGTTGCTGGTTGGGCACTTGTATCATTTAAAAAGTAAGTCACAAGTAAATTATTTGTAGAGTCATCTATATAACATATCATTGTAGTACCTTGTGCATCTGTATTTGCTGAAATATCTTCTGCTAAAGTGGGTTTAGATTTACTATAGTTCTTTACTAAAGGTAATACTGAATTGTAAAAGATTAGCCTATCCATGAATGATTTATTTGTTAGATCTGTTAAATATATATCGACCGATACAGTGTAATTTTCGACGAAGTCGTGCTGGGAAAGTATATCAGATATTAGCGAAGAATCTGGTGCAACAGATAATTCTTGAGATCCAGAATTCCAGTATGTCTTATAATCATGTGATGTAGACATGGGTATAATTCCTGAACCACCTGGAACAAATTGAAATATGGGGCGTACTGCATAGTGAATTAACATTAGGAGGAGAAATAGGACAAAGCCGTATAAAAAGAAGTAAAACAATACTTGTAACGTATAACCGGAAGAAGCTCCATATGCAGTTGCAGTTGAAGTTGAAGCAAAAGGATTCGCCATGCTTGCACTGAAAGGGAGCGCTGCACCCATGCTGAAAGGTTTGCCTGCTGCTGCTCCAGATCCAGATCCAGGTCCTGCATAAGCAGGCGTGCTAAACGTCTGGCGTGCAAGTTGAGCAGGAGTTGCTGGAGCTGTAAATCCTGGTAATGCAGATAAAAGTGAGCCAAAACTCTGAGTATATTTTTGAATTACTTCTTGTCTCTTATTCATCGCCATCTGATTTAGTTGTCTTTCTCTTTTTTGCAGTGAACGAATTGTTTTTGTAATTATATCCAATCTTTTGATAAAATTTCCTTGTTTTTGCACTATCACACTCGCGTAACTTTTCTCGCAGATAACATACAAAAGAAACACGGCTAAATGGTTTCTCTGCACCTAAGGTACCTGTATCTAAAGAATCTTTGTGAATGCGAGGAAGCCCTTTATTAATTTTCTTATCTTCCTCTGTTTCGTATAATTCAGTATTACAATGCCATTGATGAACATCCATTGCTAAGAAATCGCCCGTTCGCACATTAAATCCTATATTAAACTCGGGCATAAGTGTATATCCTCCCTTATATGAGCCCCGTTCAATAACGGACAGATTTCCATAACCATCTTTAAAATCACCATCATCCTTATGCAAAGCGGTTCTAAAATTCCTATTTATCGTCACCGAAGAAAATGACGTATCTGTAATATGTACCATTGGCATTTTTTCTGCAGCCTTTTTCTGTAAGGCATATTTATCCGGGACGAGAGTTTTGAAACAATCATCGATTGCCCGTATGAAGGGGAGGCCGTGTTTATAATATTTCCAATATCTCATTGTATACGAGGTAATGCGACATGGAAGTTTCATAAATGGAGTTGCATTAAAATATCCCAGGACTGAACTAAATACATTATTATTTACACGCATTTTTCCAACTTTCCCTTTCAATGTTTCATTTGCAGACCATCCACGAATATTGACAGGGCTTCTACTTTTCCAATACTTCCCATCAACTGCAATAGGACCTGCAGCAGCCCCTCTATTGCGTGAAGGCCCAGCAGCTATCCAAAATCCTTCCCATCCTATTTTAATTACTTCGGGATCAATAACTTTCTTTCTTAACTTGGCAAGTAACTTCTTTTCCCCGTCTATCATTGCATATACATCAACATCTTCATCGAAGATAGTATACCCTTTTCCATCGAAGTAGGTGCCTTCTTTTGCCTTTATCTCGTCATTTGTCATTTTCGCTTCAACGACAACTTCCTTTGCTTTTTTAAAGGGATGCTTCTTAGGAAGTACTAACCCTGTATAAATGTCTTCTGGAAAGTTTGTCAGAGACATTAACTATTACTAAGATAGAATATAAGGCCGCAACCAACTCCACCAATGATAAGTCCAGATGCTAAGCCTTGGACACGTCCTCTCCATTCTCCCTCTGCAAAATCTTCAGTCGTCCAAATAGGAGAACGATGCATCTGCCCTAACTTTTTCAGATATTCAATTGTTTCCTCCTCTGTGAATATAGGCTTGTTTAAACTTTTACTCACCTCATTATGTAATAAAAGTGTCCACCGAAACAGGTCGCTTCTCCTATCTAAATGAGGACCAATTGGGTATTTTTCCATATGGACTTTATAATGTTCACGGCAAATCGGACACGGGATTAAGTACTGCAAACTTTCGAAAAATTCTCTTGCTGCCTTTTTATGTCCATGGGAAGGATTCACAGGGTAGCCGAGGGATGCAATATGTATTGTATTCCAGAAAAAGGGCCCCCATGTTTCGGGAGGTATCTGCATTCTACTTTCATTCTGTATAAAGTATCATGCATTTCACGCATTCACGCATTCATGTATCTATGGTCTAAACACTCGGTGGAATATACAGGAGGAATGTCAGGAATGTCTTATGTATATAGAGGAAATCAGAAAAATTTTTGTACAAATTGCGGTGGAAATGGCCACGTCTTTCGCAATTGTATTGCACCTGTAACAAGTTACGGAGTTATCATGGTTCGTCCAAGTAAAACATTTCATCTCGAAAAAAATCTTATATCAGACGGAAATGTTACTGGCCTCGAAAAGGAGCACCTCGAATTTCTCCTTATTCAACGTCGTGATAGTCTAGGATTCATTGAACTTATACGTGGAAGATATAAGGTAACCGACATTGACTATATAAGGCTTCACCTAGGAGGAATTACGGAGGACGAGCAAAGGAGATATAGGGATGGTCCCTTCGATGTTCTTTGGAATAGTATGTGGGGTCTGAATCATTCACATTTATATAAAAATGAGTTTGAAAATGCAATGCAAAAATGGCAACACATTCATGAAGGAATAAAGGATGCGAATGGTAAACTCTGGACAATGGATGAATTAATTGCATCAGCAAATCCCCCTAAGAAAACACCAGAATGGGGATTTCCAAAAGGAAGAAGAGATGCTCAGGAAAGCGATTACATTTGTGCAATGCGCGAAATGGAGGAAGAAACGGGAGTAAAGGAAAATCAAGTCATTTGTATTAATAACATTGAGCCTCTTATTGAATCATTCTTCGGTAGTAATCACGTACACTATTGCCATAAATATTTTATCGTCTGGGTTCCTCCTAATCTCGACATCAAATTCGACGTTGAGAATGACCATATGCGACGTGAAATAGGGGATATTCAATGGTTTTCTATAGATGAAGCCCTAAATCATTTGCGACCAGAGAATATTGAGAAGAAGGAAGTGCTTTTACGCGCTGCATCATTATTTAGAAATCTATGTCCCTTTCCTATTCATAGATAGAATGGCGAGTACTCCCGAAGGAAGAGCCTTGTTAGATGCTTGGAGGAATGCCGTCGATATACAGGACCAATATGATGCATTAAATAGATTATTTGAGAATAAAATATTTCCATCAGAAGACCATCCAACGTGGGAATCTGAAGGGGGGCTCTATCCGGACCCAAACTTTCCTAGACAATCGGCTGAACGGGGAAATGAATGGCAACAATGGTACACGGAAACACTGCGAGGAGTTCACAGCGGAGAAGATTTTTTACCTAAACTAATGCGAAAAAGAGAATTCCAGGAAAGTCGACAGGGTCCTATAACAGATTTGAGTGTAGATAAATGCCGCATAACTGAGGATTTTCAAATAACACCTGTCCAGCGATTCGTATCTCGTCTCCTTTCTCCACGCACTCCTTATCGTTCTGCTCTACTTTTTCATGGCGTGGGTGTTGGTAAAACATGTGCTGCAATAACTGTATGCGAATCGTATTTGGAAATGTATCCTGATCAGAAAGTCTGTATCATTGCTCCTCCAAATATTCAAGAAGGATTCCGTAGAACAATCTTTGATATGAATTCTATTACCATTGGCAAAGGAAAAGAACCTAATTCTCAAAATGGATGTACAGCAAATGTATATCTCTCACTGACCAATAGTTTCACTGAAAGAAATCCTAAAGTAATTGAAAGCAGAATTGATAAAAGTATTAATTCTCGCTACGAATTTTTTGGTTACACTTCCTTTTATAATCATATTCAACGCCTCCTTGCATCTCTGCAAAAAAGAAAGGCAAGCGAATCTATTAAACGAGAAATGCTTCGCAATGAATTCTCTAATCGTATCTTCATTGTCGACGAGGCACACAATTTACGCGACAATCCCGATGAGAAAGAAGAAGATGTAAAAGATGACGTAAATGAACATGATACTGCAGAGGCAAGAGCAGGTAAACGGCTTACCCCCTATCTGAAAGAAATTTTAAGTGTATGCGAAGGGCTGACACTTGTCCTAATGACAGCTACTCCTATGTATAACTCCTATATTGAAATTATTTTCCTATTAAATCTTCTTCTTATAAATGATAAATTTGCCACACTGAGAGTTGCAGATGTATTTAATCGAGATGGTTCTTTTACTGAAAGTGGGAGAAATATTTTGGGGAAAGTATCATCCTATTACATTTCATTTATGCGAGGAGAAAATCCTCTTTCTTTCCCCTTACGTCTGGAGCCTGATATGAGAGATCGTGTGCGTGAATGGCCTTCTATTAATCCAAAAGGGGAACCTATTCCTCCTGAAGAAAGAGAGCGCCTAGTACCAAATCTTAAAAAGGGTCTTGAAAAAGGTGGACTTCCTTGTATACCTTGCAATTTTACTTCTGAGTCAGAGGCATTTTATAAGGGAGAGGCAAATGAGATTGTTAAACATGAACAAGGGATTGGTATAGTTTCCATGGATATATTAATTCAAGGAGGAAACTGGATTTTTCCGAATGAGGGTGAATTGCTAAAGGAAAAGATTGGGCAGCGCGGATTTGATGCATGTTTTCAGAAAGAAAAGCGAGGATCTTTAATAACATTTACTCCCTATGAAGGAATCGATGCAAGTTGGCTTCTTCGATCAAATATTGAAAGTTCTAGTGGGAAAGCAGCAGTATTACTAGACCGTCTCGCCAATTGTAAGGGAGTTGCATTTGTATATAGTCGTTTTGTTCCTTCTGGTGCATTAACGATTGCCCTCGCTCTTGAAGCAAATGGTTATACCTTATGGGGAAGAGATGTTGGATTTTTATCGACAGGAATCCAAGACGATCAAGGTAGACAGTGTGCATCGTGTCCTATGAGAGAAAAGGGTCATACAGGATCGCATCCATTCAAACCTGCAAAATATGTTCTTCTTACTGGTTCCTCTGAATTGTCGCCAAATAATGCTGCATCTATTAATATATGCAGAGTACCTAAGAATAAATATGGAGAAGAAGTCAAAGTTGTCTTAGGGTCTCAGGTAGCGGGAGAAGGTTTAGATTTGCGGTATATACGTGAAGTACTCGTGTTTGATAGTTGGTATCATTTAAATAAATTAGAACAGGTTCTAGGACGAGGTATTCGTAATTGTTCACATGCTCTTCTTGACCGAGAATATCGCAACTGTACTGTTGTTCTCCTTGTAAATAAATACGCCTCAGATGCTAGTCTAGAAACAATTGATATGTATTCATATCGAACTGCCTTGGAGAAGGCTATACAGGCTGGAAAAGTCTTGCGTGTACTCAAAGAACATGCAATTGATTGTTCATTAAATAAAGATTCTATTTTGTTAAAAGGCATTCCTCCAATCCCAAGTATAACAGATAGTCAAGGAGTCGAGCGAAAAAATGTAGATATTAATGATATACCCTTTACGGTGATGTGTGACTGGTTAGACAGCTGTGATTATGGATGCAAAGATGGAAAGGGAGAACCAATGCCTGCCCCCCCGTCCCTTGATATGCAAGATATAAATACATATGATGAATATACTGCGCGATTTCATATTCATACTATACGCTCATATATTGAAGATTTAATTACAAATAATCAGTATTATGTTACCTTTGAGAAAATTCAACAACAATTTGAAACGATTCCTAGAACAATTCTATTATCCATTTTAAATGAAATGGTTACACAGGATACCTTTCGAGTAAAAACAGCGAAAGGATCTGGCCGCATTATTCTTCGCAATGGGTTTTATATTTATCAGCCAGATGAACTTCTTGATGAATCAATCCCTATTGCCATACGTGTTCGACATGTGCCCATTCCAAAAGATTCATTTGATCCTACCCTCTATATAAAAGAGAAGGAGGAAAAACCTGATGCTGTAGGCGAACAGGCGTTTTCAATTCTCGCTCCAGCAGATGATACTAGCGAAGGATTATGGGAAGAAGTAAAAGATTGGACGAATGATATTGAGAAAGGAGAGGCAAGTATAACGACTGTACCTGACCTGGTGTTAGATGAATTAAAACAAATCAAAGCCAGTATAGGTATTTATGAAGGTCAAAAGGAAAAATTCGAAAAGATTCTTTGGTTATATCATAGTATATCAGGTAATAAGGAGATGCGCAAGATATATGCGAAAGTTGTAAGAATGTATGTGTGGGATGAATATATTACAACTGCAAAAAAGAGGGAATTGCTGGCAGCTGCAGTAGGATCAGCGGATCTTATTATAAAGGAAGTGGCAGAGGAATCGTATTGGACATTAGAAGGAAAAACCTACCTTCGTGTATTAAATAGTGAGACGAATACGTTGGAATATTTATGCCCTGAATCAAACGGATCGTATAAAGTGTGTTCTGCTGCTGTTGTATCTATTTTAAAGAGAGAAAGCGGAAGGGATCCGCTTTTAGCCGAACCTATTAATACGACAACGACTGGAATTAATTATGGATTTTTGATTTTTAGTCCTAAGAAATTGAATATTATCTTTAAAAAGGGTCGTCCACCTTTGCCTGGGGGGAAACTTCAACGTGGAGCAGAGTGTGCGAATAATAGTTCTACAAGTTCTGAAATAGAGGCATTAAAACAATACGGAACAATTCTAAGAAAGGAAGGACTGTCTGATATGGGATTACATTCGACTGAATTGGCCTCGAGGTCAATTGAAAATAGTTTGCGTGTGTGCACTGTAGTAGATTTAACTCTTCGCATGATGGATGAGTTAAAGGTGCAAGGGAAGAGATGGTTTTATAGAAGTATTCAATCACATCTGGTGAATCATCCATTGAGGTAGTTGAGGTTGGTCTAAAAATGAAAGTATATTTCCCAGTAGAGATAGTCCTATGGAACAAGATGCTATATTCGAAGAAAAGGTTTCTCTTTCTCCGAAAGACATGAATATTGAAATTCTCTCCTTTGACGATATTCTGTTAAAACAAATGAGAAGGCAGATTGAAGGGAAGTGCACAAAGCACGGATTTCTTATTCCGAATTCATTGAAGATGTTGAGTCGTTCTTATGGGTATATGGAAAAGGGGACATTTACTGCTGATTCGATGTATTACATAAAGGCGCAGGGAAAGGTGTATAATCCGCCAAATGGGACAGTTGTTGAGGGTGCAGTTGTAAGGAAATCAAAGGCGGGATTATATATTATTATTGAAAATGCTGTACACGTGATGGTTGTAAGAGATCTTCATATTGGTAATAAGGAGTTTGATTCTGTTGAACTGGGGGATACAATTCGAGTAGAGATTAAGAAGTCTAGATTCCAAATTAACGACCCACATATCCTCAGCATTGGGCAGTTTCTTACACTTGTTAAGAGTGCTTCTGATTCTACTTCTGATTCTACTTCTGCTACTCAGGCAGTTGCAGTTGCAGTTGCAGATGCTTCTGCAGCTACAGAAGCAGAAGCAGAAGCAGAAGCAGAAGGAGAAGGAGAAGAGGTAGAAGGAGAAGGAGAAGGAGAAGAGGTAGAAGGAGAAGGAGAAGGAGAGGCAGAAGAAGGAGAAGGAGAAGCAGAAGGAGAGGCACCAGTCGATCCCTTTAAGGCAATCACACCATCTGAAAACATTTCCCTTTAACTGCGGAACTATTCTAAAAATGCAATGTAATATATAAGAAAGTACCATGAGTACAAATGATTTTGAGCAACGTAAACGTCTACATGAAGAAATAAAGAGATTTAACCGCACCGAGCAAGAAGAACTCTTCCGTATATTAAAACGCGAAAATGAAGAAGTTAGTGAAAATAGAAATGGGATTTTTTTTGATCTTGCCGTAATAAAAGAGTCTACTCTTCAAAAAATAAAGGAATGGATTCAATTCTGTAAAAAGAACTCTTCCGAGTTTGAAGAAAGAGAAAAGGAATTGGACATGTTGACAAAAGGTTCTATACTCAACTCCACCTAAGGGAGTTTCGTGTATATATAGTAACATGGAGGAATTTCTACAAAAAATATCCGACAATCCGTCTAAAAATATGTCCTTACCTATTTTTACAAGGAATCAAGTACAGCTAAACCCAACAAATTCTCTCTGGGGCGGAGAACTACGGACACTCTCCCCTGGGAAATTAATGACTGCTTTTAATTATATTAAAGATCCTTTGATGATTCTAGGAGGTCAAGCATACATTTCAACACAGGTCAGAGACACTTCCTTTCAACTGCAAGAAAAGGCTATGAATACCATCAGAAATCGCAAGTTAACTAAAGCATCTATGGCTGAAGCATTGAGTGCAATGAATCCTACGCCCGAACAAAACAAAAAGATTGCTCTGATTCTGCACGAATTGTATAAAGTCCAGACTGTATGTTTTGATGTTGATGCTAAAAAGATGTGGACAGTCCCTGAAGATTTAAGGAAATGGTCATTCACAACTCAAACAATCTGGATTGATTCGAGGTGTGAGCATATGATTGACTGGTCTGGCGAAAACACGAAGCAGGTAAATATGGGCGAATGGCTATCCGATAGAGAGGATGATGGATGGGCAATTGACTGGCCTATTGCCGAAGGTACTTTTGAAGAAATTAAGCAGAAGGTTAACGATAGGCATGTAACACCTAAGGGTGTGGGTGCGCGGATAAAGAAGGAAGATTGGGCAAAAACTCTCGGGAAATGCGAGGCAATCGAACATTTCCTTAAGGTTGAGTAAGAATGGAAAAATATAAAGCCATAGTATAAAATGGAAAGTGGCCTTACTATGTTATTACATTCTGTAATAATTGGAATAATACTCTACGTGTTCATGGTATTCGGACTAAGACAGCAAAAAAATGTGGCTGAAAATAGGAGTATTTTAATAGCATCTTCCGTATTGATATATATGATATTATTCGGTCACGGACTGCCAATGAAATTAAATAATAATTTATAGTACTTATCTAATAATTAAATTAATTATTAAGATAAATATTCTAGTGGAAATTGCAGATTTACTAATAAGTCATATGTGAGCATCTAAGAAGACAAATACAATCTCGTAAATAAAGTTGATCAGGGAATAAAGGATTTCATCTAGGTCACACAGTAGAATGGAACTACATCCGGAAGAAATATCCAAGGTAAAAGATATTATTTCCAAATGGTTATCCAACGACACAATGGAATTAGAATCCACTGTGAATATGCCAATTAATGCAACATCCTTCATGGAAGTTGCTCAGCGGTTAACATCAAAAGGTTACACTGCTCTTCCGCAAGAAGACCATATTAAAATCCTTACTCCTGAAAATATTCGTTTTACAATTGTCGGCATGTCATCTATTGAAGAATACTGTAGATCTGATAATTTAGAGACTGCCCCCTTCGAGGCAATGATAAAGGATCGTACAGGAAAAGAAGATTCTGTTGATCTGCCCGAGTATGGTATTCGAGTGAAAGTTCGCCGAGAACTTCCACTTGCGAATACAGACGTTGATATCAAAGCAATGTTAAAGGGATGGGCCTCTAAAAAGAAGGCATTCCGCATTTTAAGAAGGTGGACATTTGTAGGAGAAGGACTTCGATATGATCTAAGTATGGTTCGCAGTACACCCATGAAACGAGGACAGTTTGATTGGCAAACGACATTCAGGCAAAGAGATTTGACAAAGGCTGAGCCAACCTATGAGATTGAAGTCGAACTAGCACGTCCTGATAAGCCAGAGACTGATACGCTCCCTTTCATGAAAACCCTTGTTCGCGGTGTTGGAGAAGTGTTGCGCGGTCTTCAAAAGCACCATATTCTCATGAGAAAGTCGAAAAGTCGCGCAGTTATTTCCGCATATCAAGCACTCACAGGAACTGAGCGATTTCGAGGTGTAGCCCCCATCACAATGATCCTTGATAATATGCGAAAGGAGCGAGTACCCCGTGTTCCTAATATACGCGATGGTTACAATGTAACCGATAAAGCCGATGGAACACGTATGATGGGATTTACAACGGGAAAGGGAGAATTGTATATGATTGATATGACATTTAATGTATATAGAACAGGACTCATTGTCGAAACACTGAAAGATTCTCTGCTTGACGGTGAATATGTAACAAGAGATATCGATGGAAATCCTATTGTTCAGTTTATCTTATTCGATGCGTATATCGTGAATGGAGTCGATATTTCTCAGAAGCCTTTTGCAGGAGAAGATGGTCGTCACACTTCTCTCTTAAAATGGGTAACCACGTGGAATTCAGGCGGAGGACCGGCAACAGCTCTCGCCTTAACGGACAAATCGAAAATTATGGTTTCCATGAAAACATTTAAATTTGCATCTCCCGGCGATAAAGAAATCTTTGATCGATGCAAGGAGGTTCTCGATACTAAGACAGGATATCACACAGATGGCTTGATTTTAACTCCTAATAAAGATCCTTTGCCAACCAGACCAGGAGTAGCCTTTCATGCACAGTTAAAATGGAAGCCTGCCGAGGAAAATACAGTTGATTTCCTCTGTAGTATTGAAAAGGAGAGTGGATCTGTTGAAGATGAGATTACAACGAGCATATTACCTAGCGGCGAATTTGTACAATTTAAGACTCTGCGTCTCTTTGTCGGCAGTGATTTAGACCCAGCATATGAAAATCCTCGTGGCACTATTCTCTTTCGTCAACCGTTGCCAGGTTCTGTTGCAACAAAGAGGGGGGTAGGAATGAAAGTACCGTATAAACCAGTACTATTCAATCCTAGAGAAATTCCTGATACAATGTCAGGGGTGTGTTACATTAAAATCGAGACTGATCCTATTACAAATGATAGTATTATACGCTGTGAAAATGATGGCGATGCTATACAAGATAGATCGATTGTTGAAATGCGATATGATGCATCAAAGGAGCCAGGATGGAGATGGATTCCTATGCGTATTCGTTACGATAAGACGGAAAGGTATCAGAAGGCATTGAAAACTGGTAATTTTGGAGGTACGATGAACAAGGATACTGCGGCTGAGGGTGTTTGGAATAGTATTCACGAGCCTATTACTCGCAGTATGATTCGCACTGGAACTGAACAACCTTCTAGCGAGGAAGTGAAGAGTGCACTGGCTCCTAGTGGAGTTACTCGAGTATATTACGACAGAAAGGGTCCTAAGCAAGATTTACAAAGCGTGCAAGGGCTTCGTGCATTTCACAATAGGTTTATTAAAGAGGGAATTCTACTTTCAACAGGGTTGAAAGGAGGGAAAAAGGTTATTATGGATTTAGCCTGCGGACAAGGAGGAGATCTTGTTAAATGGATACGCGAAGATGTAGCATTCGTATTTGGTGTTGATGTGGCAGGAGAAGGTATTCGCGACCCAATGAATGGTATTTACAGGCGTTATTTGAATCAAATTCTCGAAAATGGTGGGTATGATTCTATAGGTACTATGGTCTTTGCAATTGGAACGTCGGCAAAGAATATTGCTAGTGGAGAGGCTGGATCTACGCCTGAAGAGTCTGATATTATGAGAAGTGTATTAGGAAAAGTAAATCCTAATGGTCCTGTTCCACCGTTTGTCCTTGAAAAGGCTGCGGGTCGTCTTCGCGAGGGAGCAGATTGTATTGCAATTATGTTTGCCCTGCACTATTTCTTTGAATCTGAGGCAACCTTGACTGGTCTTATACAAAATATCAATGATTCCTTGAAAGTTGGAGGAGTCTTTATTGGATGTTGTTTCGATGGTAAAACAATCTTTGATAGCCTTCGTGTTTTACCTGAAGGTGGGACAAAGATAGGACAAGATGGGTCAACGGAGATCTGGAAGATTAAGAAGATGTATTCAAATACGTATTTACCATCTGATTCGCAGGGGCTAGGATTACCTATTGAAGTTGATTTCATTAGTATTGGTACATCGCAAGTTGAATATTTAATGAACTTTGCTATACTAACTGAGCGAATGAATGAGATTGGCTGTTATATCATGAACAAGCAGGAATGTGTTGATGCTGGATTACCATATGCAGAAAGTACGGGCATGTTTTCTGATACATATGATGTGGCAAAGAAGCAAAAGCAGGTGTTTGCAATGTCGCCGGCAGTAAGAGAGTATTCATTTTATAATCGATGGTTCATCTTCAAGAGAAAGAGTACGAGTAGACTTGAGAGTTCTGCTCCTTCTGCTCCTTCTGCTTCTGCCCCTTCTGCTGCTGCTCCTGTAACTGCTCCTGTAACTGCTCCTTCTGCTTCTGCTTCTGCTTCTGCAGCTGCTCCAACAATGCCTGAAGGCGGGGCTACTGCTGCAGCTGCTCCTACACTAGCTACAAGTCAGAAGATGAAATATCAAGCAACTCAGTTGATCCAGTTCTATATAGATTCTCCTCTCACGGATAAACTTGCGGTAGGCGATGTTGAAGCAATTCGTTGGCTTGGACCTTATGCTCCTGTTCCTATCAAGGATGAAGCAGGAGTTTCCTATCCTACCATTGAACATTTCATGGCGGCTATGTTATATAGTGTAGCAACAAATAAGCCTCATCTTGCAACAAGTTTGTTTTCTGAGGAACAAGGTGAGATCCATAAAGAATTTCTCACCGATCGTGCTAGAAAGTTACAAACAATCAAGGCGAAAAATCCAAAGATTGAACCAACAATGACAAAGGCAGAAGAATATCTGCTTCTTAAAAACGAAATCGCAAAAGTAAATGTAAAATTATCAACAACTGAACCAGAAGGCTTATATTCCTATAAGGGAATTCAATTCGATGAAGGAAAATGGTTATCTGTTCGTGCAGGATTCTTAGCTTATGCATTGAAACAGCGATGGGCTATTGATCCTCTTCTGCGTAAAACTGTTGAAGCAGCAAGAGATAAGGCGAAGATTCTCGTGTATTATACTGGTGAAAATAGCGGATCATATTTAGGAGCAACATTTCGTAGTACAACAAAGACTTTGGATGGTCAAAATGCATATGGAATTGAGTTAATGAAACTTGGTGGATTTCGTGGCATATAATACCGGTCTTAAGATTATAGTATATATATAGTATGAAACTAATATATCTATTCTTATTTTTCATGTCACTTAAGTCACTTGGGTCACTTAGTGTGGCTGAACCCCCACTTCCTGCAATTACAAATGCAATTACAGATCCAGTAGGAAGAGTACTCTTATATAATGTAGCAGTAGATACATCTACATCTACATCATCTAAAACATCTACACGTACACCACGAATAAGTCCAACGAGTATTCAAACAATCCGTGAAACCCAATCACTAATACAATCGAAAACAAATCTTAATACAAAAAATCCAACACAAACAGCCGCGTCAACTAAAACATCTAGTGCATCATCAACTACGTCAGCATCTTCGGTTCAAACACATACTCTTACTGCATCAACAACATCTTCTAAAACAATAACATCAACGAAAACGATTTCTGCATCTCCAACAACATCTAAAACAAATTCAGCAAGTCCAACAACGTCTCCTTCACAACGCACTTCAAAAACATCTTCTGCTTCTCCTAGTTTTTCACGCTCTAGTGCAGTATCAAAAACAACAACGGCTAGTCCTACCCAATCCAAGACATCAAAAACAACACTTACAATACCAATTACCTTTTCAGCAACACGATCAGTTGGCTCAACAAAAACGGCTAGCGCATCACCATCTTTTACACGATCTGCTATGCAAAGTAAAACACCTACATCTACGTCAACCCCAAGTAATAGTCGACTTGCTACAAAAACACAAACAGCTACTACAACAGCATCTCCAAGTATACGCGTAACATTCACGACAAGTAGAAATCCACGCGACACGGCAACTGTTCTACAGACTCGAACAGGAACATTGACATTCACTTCGACAAAAACATCAACAACCACAAAAGAGAGTGTTTCATCGCGCATCTCTAATTCTGTTACATCAACTGGATCATCTAGTGCAACTACATCAAAATCTAAAACATCGACAATTACAAGCACTGTATCTGCCTCTACGCGCGTATCATCTTCAAACGTAAGAACGTATACATCGCTCAAGTCAAGTTCGTCATCTCCGTCTACTTCTGCATGCACAACTTCTTCTACAAATATTACTGAATCTGCAACAGTAACACGAGTACCGAAGGAAACATCGTCTAGCACCGGTTCTTCTTCCTATACATCCTCTGGAAGAGCATCATATACATCAACTGCATCTGTTACACAAACACGCTCTATTTCTTCAACCAAGACAATGTCAGCTACCCCTACACTTTCAACATCTTCTCTACAATCGTTTTCTATTATTAGTACAAAGACAATTACACAAAGTACAACTGTGTCTAAAACTCCGTCTGGTTCGACAACAGTATCTCAGACTCCTGTTAAAACTGTTACAGTATCAGTAACTACATCATTCACTCAAGTTGTAACATCAACAACTACTCGAACACTTCTTCTAACTATTACACAAACAATAACAGGAAAAATCAGTAAAACAATTACAGCAACGATAAGTGCATATTCTATGACAGACTTGCCTTCTTATTCAACATCTGTATCGCATACATCTTCAGCATCAAAAGAATCTCTTTCCCCTTCCATAACATCCTCTATTACACAAACTGCCTTGGATAGTCGATCCCCTAATCAAACAAATTCTTTTGGAACGTCTACAGCAAGTGAATCAACGAGTCCTTCCACAACTTCTTCATCAACTATCTCTGGAACATCTTCTGCTACACGAAGCCATGCTACTATATCAGGATCTCCATCTGAATCAAAATCAGGATCGAGTGTGAAAACCGCGTCGAGAAGTCCACTTATTTCTTATTCAGTAACTGCTTCTGGACAAACAAAGACGGCAAAAGTGAGTCAAACGACAACTGCTGCTTTTACTTCTTCGCTTGTATCGACCGCATCATTTCAATCCTATTCTTCTTCTTGGACAATAAGTTCTACTGTAGTTTCAAGCATTTCAGGATCACCAAGCACGAGTAAAACTGGCACCCCTTCTCTAACAGGATCTTTTGGAACTCTTACTATAGTATATACTCCAACTTCAACAATAACACTCAGTAGTTCTGATCGTGTATCATTTACACCTAGTCCTAGTCAAACATTCAGTATGTATACATTAACACCCACTTTTTCTGCTCCTTCTGCTTCTTCTCTTGAAACTTCAACTGAATCAGCAACTGCTTCCATTCAAACAAATACGCCTTTATTCACGGTTACAAGCAGTCCAAGCACATCATCTACTATATCAGCAAGTGCATCTATTAATACTCGAAGTGGAACTGCCACTCCTTCTATTATGAGTATAACACCTGGACAAACATATTCTGTTACAGGATCTTTAGCATCGACTCCTTCTTCTACTGCATCAATGCAAACAATTAGTGGGAGTGCAAGTCCTTCGTTTATTACAAATACACCAAGTCTAACATATTCTGTAGTACCAACTGTATCCTCATCTTCGCTTCTAACTGTATCCTTATCTTCACTGGTAACTGCATCGATTCAAAGTGTGAGTGGGAGTGCGACTCCTTCCTTTTTTAGCATAACACCTGGACTAACATTTTCTGTTACACCTCTTATATCACAATCAATTGGATCTTTTTCGCCTTCTGTAAGTGCATCAATACAAAGTATTACTGGGAGTGCAAGTCGTTCGTTTCTTACGAATACACCAACTCTAACATATTCGCTTACACCAATGCTAACATATTCACCGTCTGCATCTATTCAAAGTGTTAGTGGGACTGCGACTCCTTCTATTATGAGTAGTACACCTGTACAAACATATTCAATGACGGTATCTATATCAAGTAGTCCTTCGATTCAAACTACAACTGCTAGACAAACATATTCAGTGAGTCAAAGTACATCATCCACTGTGTCAATAAGTGCATCGATGCAAACATATTCTGTAAGTGTAAGCCCATCTTTTCAAACAAATACACCTATGCTAACACTCTCTGTAATACCAACACTATCTCAATCATCTATTGTATCTCAGAGTATCGCATCTCAAAGTCCATTACAAAGTGTATCCGTTACACCGTCAATATATTCGATAAGTGTTACAGTATCAGCTTCTCTCGGAACAAAGACATCGAGTATTTCTGGATCATCGACGCAAATATCAAGTCAGAGTGTATCATCTATCCCAACAACTCAGCCGTTTACATTATCTATAACTGTATCACCTGGATTAACAAAATCATCTGCGCAGACTCTATCATTAACACCATCTGTAACATTTACAATGAGCCCATCACCTATTGTAACATCAGGGGCTTATACACCATCTATAAGTGCAACGGTATCTGTGAGTAGTAGATCTGTTACTCGAAGCCCATCACCTATTCCAACATCATGGCCTTATACACCATCTATAAGTTCAACGGTATCTGTAACTCTAACAAGATCTGTTACTCGAAGCCCATCACCTGTTCCAACATCAGGGGCTTATACACCATCTGTAAGTTCAACTGTATCTGTAACTCTAACAAGATCTGTTACTCGAAGCCCATCGCCTGTTCCAACCTCGTGGCCTTATACACGATCTGTCAGTCCAACTAGTTCACTTAGTTTAACTGTATCAAGAACAGTAAGTTTGACTCCTACTGTATCTGTAAGTCTAACACGATCTGTTACTCGAAGCCCATCAGCAGCATTTACAATCCCATCATCCCTTTTACCTACGATAAGTGTAACAAGCAGTGTAAGTCGAACAATATCAACCTCTATTACTAAATGTCTTAGTGTTACAGGCAGCCGTTCTCCTATTGCAACATCATGGCCTTTTACACGATCTATAAGTCCAACAGTATCTGTAAGTAG
>Ga0114974_10000169_pt1 | contig 57880 bp, 61 predicted proteins | sample S_130206_EF_Meta_FD_87318 | JGI IMG/M metagenome (GOLD analysis project Ga0114974, IMG submission 87318) | Freshwater microbial communities from Lake Simoncouche, Canada to study carbon cycling - S_130206_EF_MetaG | ecosystem: Environmental > Aquatic > Freshwater > Lake | place: Lake...
AAAGTGCTTGAGTCGGCGATTGCCAATGCCGAGCACAACGACGGTGCTGACATTGACGAATTGCGCGTCAAAACCATTTACGTGGAACAAGGCGCAACCCTCAAACGTTTTACCGCACGCGCCAAAGGCCGTGGCAACAGCATCAGCAAGCCTACGTGCCATGTGTACGTGACGGTCGGTAACTGAAAGGTCTAGGAAGATATGGGACAAAAAATACACCCTACCGGTTTCCGCCTGTCGGTCAGCCGCAACTGGGCCAGCCGCTGGTACGCCAGCAACAAAGATTTTGCCGGCATGCTGGCAGAAGACATCAAAGTGCGCGAATACCTCAAGGTCAAGCTCAAAAATGCTGCCGTTTCCCGCATCTTGATTGAGCGTCCTGCCAAAAATGCACGAATCACCATTTATTCTGCTCGTCCGGGTGTGGTCATCGGCAAAAAAGGCGAGGACATCGAATTTCTCAAAAAAGAATTAGCCTTGCGTTTAGGCGTGCCAGTAGCTGTCAATATCGAAGAAGTGCGAAAGCCCGAAATCGATGCGCAACTGATTGCTGACAGCATCACACAACAATTAGAAAAACGCATCATGTTTCGCCGTGCCATGAAGCGCGCCATGCAAAACGCTATGCGTTTGGGGGCTCAAGGCATCAAGATCATGTCTGCGGGTCGTCTCAATGGAATTGAAATTGCGCGTACCGAGTGGTATCGTGAAGGCCGTGTGCCACTTCATACATTGCGCGCCGATATCGATTACGCAACCTCTGAAGCCAAAACCACTTATGGTGTGATTGGCGTCAAAGTTTGGGTTTACAAGGGCGACACATTGGGTCGCAACGATGCGCCTGTTGCCCAAGAGCCACGCAATGAAGAAGAGCGTCGCCCACGTGGACCCCGTCGTGATGCACGCTCTGCAGGCGATCGTCCTGCACGCGGTGGACGCCGTGGCTCAACCAATGCCGCACCAACAGATGGCAGCGATAAACCCGCTGAAGCTGTTGATGCTCCCAAAACCACCGCCAAGCGCGTCCGCAAGGTGACCGCGCCCGCATCCACTGGCACGGCTGCGGACGGAAAAGGAGAATAAGCATGCTGCAACCGGCACGCCGTAAATACCGCAAAGAACAAAAAGGCCGCAACACGGGCATTGCAACACGAGGTAACTCTGTTGCATTCGGTGACTTCGGTCTTAAGTCCACAGATCGTGGCCGTCTCACTGCGCGTCAAATCGAATCTGCACGTCGTGCAATTTCACGTCACGTCAAACGTGGCGGACGCATTTGGATTCGGATCTTCCCTGACAAACCTATTTCGCAAAAGCCTGCTGAAGTGCGTATGGGTAACGGTAAGGGCAATCCAGAATACTACGTGGCTGAAATTCAGCCCGGTAAGATCCTTTACGAAATCGTAGGGGTGCCCGAAGAACTCGCGCGTGAGGCATTTCGCCTTGCTGCTGCCAAACTGCCCTTGCGCACCACTTTTGTGGCTCGCATGATTGGCCAATAATTCAGGAGAAATAACAAATGAAAGCTGCTGAATTACGCCAAAAAGACGTGGCCACTTTAGCCAACGAAGTCAAAGAATTGCAAAAAGCACATTTTGGACTTCGCATGCAAAAAGCCACTCAACAACTCAACAACACAGCTCAAATGCGTCAAACACGACGCAGCATTGCGCGCGCAAAAACCATACTTGCCCAAAAGCAAGCCGGTCAATAAGGAGCGATCATGACGGAAGAAAAAAAATCCCTCAAACGCACCTTGATTGGCAAGGTTGTGAGTGACAAGAGAAGCAAAACAGTCACTGTACTGGTTGAGCGTCGCGTTAAACATGCGCTCTATGGCAAGATTGTTGCCAAGTCCAGCAAATACCACGCTCACGATGAAAAAGGTGAGTTCCACACAGGTGATGTCATCGAAATCACTGAGAGCAAGCCAATTTCTAAAACTAAAAACTGGGTTGCTACCCGTTTGGTCGAAAAGGCGGAGATGATTTAAGACCCACAAGCCCGTCTTGTGCAAAGTCTTTTAAAACAACCCACAATACGTGGGTTGTTTCATTTGTAGAAACAATTTTTAACAAACCTATTGGAGTTCACCATGATCAAAGTCGGAGATTCATTACCAGCAGCAACATTGATGGAGTACAGCGAAGTCGAGGGCAACGGTTGCAGCATCGGCCCTAACGCAGTTGACGTCGTCAAAGCCAGTGCCGGTAAAACCATTGCGTTGTTTGCGCTACCTGGTGCGTTCACACCAACTTGTTCTGCCAAACACGTGCCTGGTTATGTTGAGCAATTCAATCAACTCAAATCAGCAGGCGTGGATGAGATTTGGTGTGTCAGCGTCAATGATGCTTTTGTGATGGGCGCATGGGCGCGCGATCTCAAAACAGACGGCAAAGTTCGCATGTTGGGCGACGGCAGTGCAGATTTCACTAAAGCGACAGGTTTGTCTTTAGACCTCACAGCACGCGGCATGGGTGTTCGAAGCAACCGCTACTCAATGTTGGTTAAAAACGGCAAGGTTGCAACGCTCAATGTTGAAGGCCCCGGTAAATTTGAAGTGAGTGACGCTGGCACGATGTTGTCGCAAGTTAAGCATTAAATTTTTTTAAATTGAAATCAGCATGCGTACTAATCCTGCGCATGCCACTGTAATGATCAACGCAAGTAGGCGTTGCCTCCATCTGTCATTCGAGTCACGTGTTTCAATCGGCAATGTTTTGTCGCCTGTAATCATTGGACGAATTAAATTATTTTTTTTGCGATAGAGATGGTATAAAACCGCAACGATATGAATGACAACAAGCAAGAGCAATATTTTTTTGCCTACTTCCTTGTGATACCAAGTTGCCGAGAGTGACAGGTTGTTAGAAACAAAATGTGCCCAAGGTCCTGTAAAAGAAATTTCATCGTCGGCAATTAAACCTGTAGCAAGTTGCGATGTCAGAAAAAACAAAAACGCATAAACAGACAAGGCACCGATCGGATTGTGTCCAGCTTCGAGCGAGTCAGACCCCTGGCGGATTGCAACCAAATAACGCCAGAGTCTTTTGGGTGATGGGGTGAAAGTTAAAAACCGCGACCAATGCCCTCCAACAAATCCCCAAACTAAGCGAAACAAAATCAAGGTGAGCATGGCAAAACCAAAACGTGCATGCCAATCTAGCGCGTTGCCGCCTTGACTGCCGCTCACAACCAGTGCGCAAAACAAAATAATTAATAAAACATGGAAAAAACGAGTGGGCAAATCCCAGACCCGAATCGATTGTGAAGAAGGTTGATTCATAAAAAGCCCATTTTGAAACGACAACACAAAATAAATTTGATATGTAAAATAAGCAGTCTACAATTTTATTTTCAATTAAAGGAACGCCACGATGAAAAATCAGATGATTTTTGCCCTTGCTTTTTTGATCGCCGCACATTGTGGACAAGCCAGTGCGCAACAATTTGCAAAACCCGAAGACGCCATCAAATACAGAAAAAATGCTTTATTCGTCATGGGTCAACATTTTGGTCGCGTCGGCGCCATGGCCTCAGGCCGCGTTCCTATGGACGCCAAGGTGCTGGCTGACAACGCTGCCATTGTGGAAACCATGTCTAAACTGCCATGGCCGGCTTTTGTAGAGGGAACAGACAAGGGCGACACCAAGGCCAAGCCTGAAATTTGGAAAGACGCCGCTAAATTCAAAGAGGCATCAGAGAAAATGCAGTTCGAAGTGGTCAAACTCAACGTTGCGGCCAAATCCGGAAAGGTCGATGACATCAAAACCGCTGCGGGTGCAGTAGGCGCAGCATGCAAAGCCTGTCACGATCAATTTAGACAGTAATAAAACTTTTGAGGCGAGCAAGCGCATCCATCATTAAATGATGCCTTGTTTACGCAAATCCAAGAGTTGTGAATCATTAAGTGCAAGCAACTCTTTTAAAACTTCATCGGTGTGTTGACCCAGCATCGGCGGCGGTAAATCTTTTCTCACGGGTGTAGCACTCATTTTGATGGGACTGGCCACCAATTCAACGGCATGCTTCAAAGGATGAGTCCAGGTGTCAACCATCTGCCGGTGTTGCACATGCGGATCAGAAAAAACTTCAGCCAAGTTATTGATAGGACCACACGGGACTTTGGCTGCCGTCAAATCAATCAGCCATTGCGCTTTGGTTCGTGTTTTAAAAACGATATTGAGCAGTTCACCCAACACATCGCGGTGATGAACGCGATCTTGATTGCGCACAAAACGAGGGTCACTTGATAAATCAGTGCGATTGGCAACAGCGCACATCTTGGCGTATTGCTGATCGTTGCCCACAGCCAAAATAATGTAATCGCGCTCGCCTTGTGCGTTGTTTGCGGTTTCAAAGACTTGATACGGCACAATATTTTGGTGCGCATTACCCATGCGACCGGGCACATGTCCCGTGTGTTGTCCTTCAATCAAATAGTTGGCGCCCAAATTGGCGAGCATAGCCACCTGCGTGTCAAGTAAAGCCATGTCCACGTATTGACCGACACCGGTTTTTTCGACATGACGCAATGCCGCCAATATAGAAACGCTGGAATACATGCCAGTGAATAAATCGGCCACAGCAACACCTACTTTTTGTGGGCCGCCACCCAAATCATCGCGATCGCCCGTGACACTCATCAAGCCGCCCATGCCTTGAATGGCATAGTCGTAGCCCGCACGGCTGCAATACGGCCCTGATTGACCAAACCCCGTGATGCTGCAATAAACCAAAAGCGGATGAAGTGCCGACAAGCTTTTGTAATCCAAACCATAGCGAGCCATGTCACCCACTTTAAAGTTTTCAATGAACACATCGCAATGAATCAACAATTGTTTAATTAATGCTTGGCCCTCGGGCTTAGCGATATCGCAAGTGATGGAGCGTTTGTTGCGATTAGTTCCCATGAAATAAGCGGCTTCACGGGTTTCTTTGCCTTCGCTGTCCTTTAAAAAAGGAGGGCCCCATGTGCGCGTGTCGTCTCCGCTGCCAGGACGCTCCACCTTAATGACGTCTGCGCCCAAGTCGGCCAAAGTTTGCGTGCACCAAGGGCCTGCCAAGACGCGGGATAAATCGAGAACGCGAATGCCATCTAATGAGTTCATGGGCTTATTCTCGCTCAAGTGATAATGCTGTGTTGATCGATAGATTTAAACAACTATTGCCACGGTTTCTTTTTTAAAAAACTCATGACTTCTTCTGCCCTGTTATCCCGCAAAAATGCGGTCATCGTATTTATTGCATTTGCATCTGCTTATTTTTTATCGGCATTGGTCAGAGCAATTACCGCAACCTTATCACCCACGCTCACCACTGAATTTCAATTGCAATCGAGTGATTTGGGCTTGCTTGCAGGAGGCTATTTTTTTGGATTTGCACTCACCCAATTGCCATTGGGCAATTGGTTAGATCGACATGGGCCAAAAAAAGTTTTATTGGGATTTTTGAGCTTGTCAGTGCTGGGTTGCATTTTGTTTTCAATTGCAACTGATTTTTCTGCCTTGCTATTAGCGCGCGTTATCACGGGTATCGGTGTGAGTGCGTGTTTGATGGCGCCATTAACGGGATACCGCCGTTGGTTTGATGCGGGCACTCAGATCAGAGCGAATTCTTGGATGTTGATGTCCGGCTCAGTAGGTATGTTGGCCTCGACATTGCCCGTTCAATGGCTCATGCCAATTTGGGGATGGCGCCCCATATTTATTGGGCTCGGATTGCTGATTGTGTTGTCTATGTTGTTAATCACATGGACAGCACCCGCTTGGAAGCAAACCCAGACGGCTACTAAACCAGGCGGGCTTTTCTCGGGATATGGTGAAGTGTGGCGTCATCCCTATTTCAAACGGCTCATGCCGATGGGTTTTTTTTGTTATGCAGGACTGGTTGCCATGCAAACGCTATGGGCCGGCCCATGGATGGTTCGTGTGAGTGGCTACAGCGCAGACGAAGGCGCATGGGGATTGTTTGTCATCAACGTTGTGATGATGTTCACGTTTTGGGCTTGGGGTTTTATTAACCCATGGCTTGCAACCAAAGGATGGGACGCCAACAAGATCATGACGTGGGGTGTACCACTGAGTTTGATGGTCTCAGTATGGATTGCGCAGAACGGTCAAAACGCAGGCCTTATTTCTTGGGTTTTGTTTTGTGTCACCAGCTCTTTTGTGTCCATTTCACAACCTGCACTGGGCATGGCTTTTCCTGCAACGCTGGTGGGTCGTGCACTGTCGGCTTACAACCTGGTGATTTTTAGTGGAATTTTTGTGGTCCAGTGGGGCTTTGGTCTCTTGGTCGATCTTTTGAAGCAGATAGGATGGAGCAACGAACAAGCGTATCAAGGTGCGATGGGCACATTTGCTTTTTTTTGTATTAGCTCGTATCTTTATTTTTTACATAACAAGGTAGATAATCCCAGTATTCCAACGGCTGAAACATGAACGCAACCATTTTTATCATTGCACACGCTCCACTGGCGCAAGCGCTTAAGAGTTGCGCCATGCATGTGTACCCCGAATGTGCCGATGATGTGATGGTGTTGGATGTGCCGCCCCTTGAGTCTCCCGAAAAAACGCTGCTCGATGCGCAAAAAAAAACTCAACATCTCTTAATGGATCAAGTGTTGGTTCTCACAGATATGTTGGGTGCAACGCCATCTAACGTTGCGCAAAAACTCGTGAATCAAACATCGGCTAAATTAATTGCAGGCGTCAATTTGCCCATGCTGTTGCGTACCGTTTGTTATCGGCACGAATCCTTAGACGCCTTGGTTCAACGCGCACTCACGGGTGGCACGCAAGGCGTTCTTCAAATTGCTCAAATACAACCGTCGCTTCAAGTAATCCAAAAAAATGCTCATACAAACAATCACCATCAGCAATAAATTGGGTTTGCACGCACGCGCATCGGCCAAGCTCACCAAAACCGCGGGCGGTTTTCCTTGCGATGTTTTTTTAAGTAAAGACGATCGCCGTGTCAATGCCAAAAGTATCATGGGCGTGATGATGTTGGCCGCAGGCATCGGTTCGGAAATAGAAATTGAAGTGAACGGTGACAAAGAAGATTTGGCATTGAAAGCGTTGATCGACTTAATCAACGACAAGTTTGGTGAAGGCGAGTAAAGAAAAATGACCATTGCCATACACGGTCTTGCGGTTGCGCGTGGCATTGCAATTGGTCGTGCAGTTTTGGTGGCTTCTAGTCGCGTTGATGTCGCGCATTATTTTATTGAAAGTCATCAAGTTGAAGCAGAACTCGAACGCGTGAATAATGCGCGGCATGCGGTGAGTGATGAAATTCAACGATTAATCAAAAATATGCCCAAGGATGCGCCGCACGAACTCGAGGCTATTCTTGAAGTGCATCAAATGTTGTTGCAAGATGAAATGTTGGCCGAAGGTGTCAAACATTGGATAGAAGAGCGGCTGTATAACGCCGAGTGGGCCTTGACCTCTCAACTTGAGGTGGTGGCCCGACAGTTTGATGAAATGGATGATCCTTATTTGCGCGAGCGTAAAGGCGATCTCGAGCAAGTGGTTGAGCGTGTGTTGCGACACATGAAAGGGCTTGACACACAAACGCATGTGGTAGTGCAACGACCACAGCCCAACACATGGCAACAAGATTTACTCGATGAAAATCATGAAGCACCATTGATATTGGTTGCGCATGATTTGTCACCAGCCGACATGCTACAGTTTAAGCAAAGCGTGTTTGCAGGCTTTGTCACTGACGTGGGTGGCAAAACATCACATACAGCCATCGTTGCGCGCAGTTTAGATATTCCTGCGGTGGTGGGTGCTCGCACAGCGAGTCATTTGGTCAAGCAAGACGATTGGGTGATCATCGACGGTGATGCAGGTGTGATGATCATTGATCCATCGCCCATTATTTTGGAAGAGTATGGTTTTAAACAAAGGCAAGCTTCTTTAGAGCGCGAACGTTTGCTTCGTTTGCGCTATACGCCCGCTGTTACTTTAGATGGTCAAAAAATTGAACTGTTGGCCAATATTGAAATGCCCGAAGACACGCCTGTTGCAATTCAGATGGGCGCCGTTGGTGTGGGTCTTTTTAGAAGTGAATTTTTATTCATGGGGCGTGAAGGACATTTGCCCGATGAGGAAGAGCAATTTGAAGCCTATAAACGCGCAGTTGAAGGCATGAAGGGTTTGCCCGTCACCATACGCAGTGTGGATGTCGGCTCTGATAAGCCCTTGGATCGAACGCTCAAAGACGAGGCGCACCTCAACCCCGCATTGGGTTTGCGCGCGATTCGTTGGAGTTTGGCAGACCCTGCGATGTTCTTGACGCAATTACGCGCCATATTGCGCGCCGCAGCTTTAGGCAAAGTCAAACTACTAATTCCCATGCTCGCGCACGGACAAGAGATTCGTCAAACCACGGCATTGATTGATCACGCCAGAAAACAATTGGACTCGCGCGGTATGGTTTATGGTCCGTTAGAGGTTGGCGCGATGATTGAAATACCAGCCGCCGCCTTGGCAGTCAAAATGTTTTTGAGATACTTTGATTTTTTATCGATTGGCACCAATGATTTGATTCAATACACATTGGCCATTGACCGTGCGGATGAACAAGTTGCGCATTTATATGATCCGCTTCATCCGGCTGTTTTGAAATTAGTGGCTGACACCATTCGTGAAGGCGCATTGCACAATAAAGACGTGAGCGTATGTGGTGAGATGGCGGGGGACCCCACCATGACGCGATTGTTATTGGGGATGGGTTTGCGGCAATTTTCAATGCACCCCACGCAAATTTTGCGTGTGAAGCAAGAAATTTTGCGCGCGGATGTGGGGCGCCTAAAAGATTGGACCGAGCGCGTCATGCAAGCTGAAGACCCAGCCGCTGTTTTTAATGCCAATTAATCAAAGACCAAATTTTTTCTGAAGTCAGTGGCATTTGTAATTGTTTGCACGCCTGTGCGCGACCGTTGCGTGCGAGCGCATCTGCAATCGCGTTGACCACACATGGTGTTGCGCCAATGGTGCCTAATTCCCCCACGCCCTTCACACCCAATACATTGTTGGTGCTCGGTGTACGTTCATCCATTTCGGTGAGCATTTGCTTGGGCAAAATATCTGCACGTGGAACCGCATAGTCCATCAAACTGCCCGTGAGAAGTTGACCACTTTGCTCGTCATAAACCATGTTTTCACATAGGGCTTGACCAATGCCTTGAATCGCACCGCCATCCAATTGACCGCGAACAATCGTTGGGTTGACGACCCGACCCACATCGTTCACCGATGAATAGCGATCCAATGTAACTTCACCCGTTTGCGGATCAATTTCAACTTCACACACATGGCAGCCATTAGGCCATGTAGGACCACTCGACGTTGTTTTGCTATCAACTTCAATTGTTTGATTGGGTTGCGTTGCTGCAATTTGACCCAGTGTGCGTTGTAAATCAGTACCAGGCACCACAAACTTAGCGTTTTCGTAACGCAAATCTTGTGGCGACACTTCCAGATCTTTCGCTGCCAACTCACGTGCTTTTTCTAAAGTTTGTTGAGCGCCCATACTCACTGCAGAGCCGCCTGTAAATAATGATCGTGAGCCTGCACTGCCAAAGCCATTGCCACGATCGGTGTCGCCCAAAACAATTTTGATTTGTGAGAGTGGCACATCAAAAATATCGACAACGAGTTGCGCCAGCGAAGTCGCGATGCCTTGCCCCATTGCAATCACAGCAGAAAAAACTTCAATCGTGCCATCGGGCAAGATGCGAACTTGAACACTTTCTTCGAGTGCGTTGCCGCCTGTCCACTCTAAAAACGTTGAGACACCCAATCCCCGCCACAAACCTTTTTTGGCCGATTGTGCTGCGCGTGACTCGAAACTATTCCATTGTGACAATTCAAGACCTGAATTCATCACCGCTTCAAATTGACCCACATCGTAGGTCTGCCCCATGGGATTTCGGTAAGGCATTTGCGAGAGTTGCACAAAGTTTATGCGACGCAACTCAATTCGATCCATGCCGATTTGACGAGCCGCTTCATCCATCAATCGCTCGATGTTGTAAATCGCTTCTGGACGACCCGCGCCACGATACGCGCCCGTATTCATCGTGTTGGTCAATACAGTTTTAAATTGAAAATCGATGAGGCCGATGTCATAAACACTGGTTTGAACCCAAGGACCAATCATTAATTGAATGGCAAGACCCGTCATGCTGGGATACGCGCCGACATTTGCCAATGAATGAACGCGCAAAGCCAAAATTTTTCCATTGTTATCCAATGCCATTTGCGCATGCGTATGAATATTGCGCCCGTGACTGCTGGATAAAAAATCTTCGCCTCGATCTGCAATCCATTTAACAGGACACTGCAAATGTTTCGAACAATAAGCGACGACCAAATCCTCAGGATAAGGCCCTGTTTTCATTCCGAAACCGCCACCGACATCGCCAACGATCACGCGTACATCTTTGGGGTCGATGCCTAGCAAGTCACACACATTGGTGCGAATGCCTGAAGGCATTTGTGTGCTCATACGAATGGTTAATCGATGATTGTCGATGTAAGCCAATACACTGCGTGGCTCAATACTCATCGCATTGAGTCGTTGGTGTGTAATTTCTAAATCAACCACATGCGCGGCGCCATCCATTATTTTTTGTGTGGCCTGCGCGTCTCCATAACTCGATTGAGCCGAGATGTTGTCTGGGTTGTCTGACAACAACGGCGCATCAGAAGCGAGTGCATCAGCAGGATTGACAACGCTGGGTAGAGGCTTGTAGTCAACTTCAACAGCTTCTGCCGCATTGCGCGCGTTTTGCAGTGTGTCAGCAACAACACAGACAACGGGTTCGCCCACATAGCGAACGCGATCAAGAGATAAAAGTCTTTTGGGTGCAGAGCCTGGAGCGCTGCCGTCGGCACGTTTGAAATTCATGAGCGCTGGCATGGGTTTGACGCCTGCATCGATCAAATCTTGACCCGTCAAAATCAATCGAACGCCGGACATTTTTTGGGCGACATCCGTTCGAATGCCAACAATATCTGCATGCGGATGCGGTGAGCGTACAAAAACTATGCGCTGTGTACCCGCCGGTGTGACGTCATCGGTGTAAACGCCTTTGCCTTGAACCAAGGCCTCATCTTCCATGCGGGCAACGGCTTTGCCGCTACCAAATCGCAAATGGGAATGATCCATAAAAAACTCCTATTTATTTTTTGTAAGTCTACTACTTGCCGTTTGGATGGATTGTCTCAGCGTAGACGCTTGGATCCGTCCATACCACTTCGAGCGGAAATCGTTGGCCTTTTAGAAAATCTTCCATGCATTTGACAACCAAAGGACTGCGATGAAGATGCGCGCTGTCGCGCACCTCTTGTGGAGTCATCCACAAGGTTCTCACAATGCCTGTATCAAGACTTCTGCCTGCCATTACAGGGCCCAACTTGCCACAATAAGCGTAGCGAATGTATGTGATGTCTTCTGTTGTGAGTGTTTGAGAATTATTCTTTTGAAACCTCGACAAATAAACACCAACCAAAGCAGTGGGTCGAAAAGAATGAGTGGTTTCTTCTAAGGCCTCGCGAGCGCAGGCCTCTTGGGGCGATTCGCCAGGGTCGAGGTGTCCGGCAGGGTTGTTGAAACGAAGACCTTCAGCGGTTTCTTCTTCTACAAATAAAAACCGCCCGTTGTTTTCTATCACCGCAGCAACTGTGACACTGGGTTTCCAGCGAACTTCCATAACTCTTTAAACCTCACAATACAATAAGTGAATTGTCTGCGAGTTTCCCCTACAAGGGGCGTGCAGGCCAAAACTCATGTAAGCTTCGGGTCAGCTTGTAAAGTTCGCACTCAGGACCGTCTGATCACACATTATTCGAGGAGATTTTCATGCAAATTGGTGTACCTGCCGAAACACTGGCGGCCGAGTCGCGTGTTTCAGTCACACCTGAGACCGCCAAAAAACTCATTGCACAAGGACATCGTTTATTGATTGAGTCGGGTGCAGGCGTTAAAGCCAGCGTAACCGATGCAGCATACGAGGCGGTTGGTGCACAAACCACCGATAAAGCCGGCGCCTGGGGTTGTGATTTAGTTCTCAAAGTGCGCGCACCCTCCCAACAAGAAATGTCTTTGTGTAAAGCGGGCGGAACGATGGTTGGAATGCTCAATCCATTTGACGCGCAGGGTTTGCAAAGATTGGCATCGGCGCAACTCACCAGTTTTGCCTTAGAGGCGGCACCACGCACCACGCGTGCACAAAGCATGGACGTGCTTTCATCACAAGCCAATATTGCTGGCTACAAAGCTGTGATGATGGCGGCCGACCAATACCAACGTTTTTTTCCAATGCTCATGACCGCTGCGGGTACCGTCAAAGCGGCTCGGGTGGTGATTTTGGGCGTCGGTGTTGCAGGTTTGCAGGCCATTGCAACCGCTAAGCGTTTGGGTGCTGTGATTGAAGCTTCGGATGTTCGCCCCAGCGTTAAAGAACAAGTCGAATCTTTAGGCGCCAAATTCATTGACGTGCCTTACGAAACACAAGAAGAAAAAGACGCTGCCGAAGGCGTTGGTGGCTATGCCAAGCCCATGCCACCGAGTTGGCTTGAGCGACAAAAGGCAGAAGTGGCCAAACGTATTGCTTTGGCCGATATTGTCATTACCACCGCGCTGATACCAGGGCGACCCGCCCCCGTGTTGGTTACCGAAGACATGGTGCGCTCAATGAAAGCAGGCTCTGTGATTGTTGACTTGGCCGCCGCACAAGGCGGCAATTGTCCGCTTACAGTGGCCAATCAAACAGTCAATCAACACGGAGTCGTCATTATTGGCGAAACCAATTTGCCAGCATTGGTTGCGGCTGATGCTTCATCACTGTATGCGCGCAATGTGTTGGATTTTCTCAAGCTCATCATCAACAAAGAAGGCGCGCTTCATGTTGATATGCAAGATGACATAGTTGCCGCTTGTTTAATGACGCAAGACGGACAAGTCAAACGCGCAAGCTAAATTTTTAATTTAACCAACAAAAAATTGTTCGGCAAGGAGTCTTTATGGAAATCGTATCCCCCACCATCACCAATCTCATTATTTTTGTTCTCGCCATTTATGTGGGCTACCACGTGGTGTGGACCGTCACGCCCGCATTGCATACGCCACTCATGGCGGTCACCAATGCGATTTCTGCCATTGTGATTGTGGGCGCGATGCTCGCTGCTGCACTCACCACCACGCAACTGGGTAAGACCATGGGCGTGCTTGCCGTTGCTTTAGCGGCCGTTAATGTTTTTGGTGGATTTCTTGTCACTCGGCGCATGCTGGATATGTTCAAGAAGAAAAAATAAATTCCAATCCACGCACAGCGCTCAAAGGAAGCTTTTATGTCTATGAATCTCGTCACCTTGCTGTATTTGATTGCCAGCATTTGTTTTATCCAAGCCCTCAAAGGCTTATCGCACCCCACGACCTCCATTCGTGGGAATATTTTTGGAATGGCAGGCATGGCGCTTGCTGTTCTCACAACCGCCGCGCTGATTGTTGAATTGGCAGGGTCCCCGATGGGATTGGGTTGGGTCTTCTTGGGATTACTCATTGGCGGCACTGCAGGTGCCATCATGGCGCAACGCGTTGAGATGACCAAGATGCCAGAGTTGGTTGCGTTCATGCACAGCATGATTGGTTTGGCCGCCGTATTTATTGGAATTGCTGCAGTTGCAGAGCCCTATGCTTTTCAAATCGTACAAAAAGCAGGCGACCTCATCCCCAAAGGAAACAGACTCGAATTGTTTTTAGGCGCAGCCATTGGTGCGGTCACATTCAGCGGCTCGGTTATTGCGTTTGGCAAGCTATCGGGCAAATACAAATTCAGATTGTTTCAAGGTGCCCCCGTTACTTTTCAAGGGCAACACATGCTCAACTTGGTGCTGGGCCTCATCACCATTGGTTTAGGTTTGATGTTTGTTGCCAACGAAAGTTGGGATGCATTTTTTGCGATGCTTGCACTGTCGTTTGTGATGGGCGTTTTAATCATCATTCCAATCGGTGGCGCAGATATGCCCGTGGTGGTGTCGATGCTCAACAGCTACTCGGGATGGGCGGCAGCTGGAATTGGTTTTTCACTCAACAACAGCATGCTCATAATTGCAGGATCATTGGTGGGGTCATCGGGCGCTATTTTGAGTTACATCATGTGTAAAGCAATGAACCGCTCATTCATCAGCGTCATCCTTGGCGGATTTGGTGGTGAAGTTGCGACTACAGGTGGTGCGGTTGCACAGCAACGACCTGTCAAAAGTGGTAGTGCCGATGACGCCGCGTTTGTTTTATCCAACGCCGAAACCGTCGTGATCGTCCCCGGTTATGGATTGGCCGTTGCACGTGCTCAACACGCAGTGAAAGAATTGGCACACAAACTCACAGAAAAAGGAATCAATGTTAAGTACGCGATTCATCCTGTTGCAGGGCGGATGCCTGGGCACATGAATGTATTACTGGCAGAAGCCGAAGTCCCTTACGACCAAGTGTTTGAAATGGAAGACATCAACGGTGAGTTTGGTCAAGTCGATGTGGCGATTGTGTTGGGCGCTAATGACGTCGTCAATCCTGCTGCGATGGTCAAAGGCAGCCCCATTTATGGCATGCCAATTCTAGAAGCCTACAAAGCCAAAACAGTCATCGTTAATAAGCGATCAATGGCAAGTGGCTATGCAGGTCTTGATAACGAATTGTTTTACATGGACAAAACCATGATGGTTTTTGGTGATGCAAAAAAAGTAGTTGAGGACATGGTCAAAGCGGTTGAATAATTTTTACAACGGCCGCATGTTGATGCATAAAACAAGGAGGCGAACATGACAAACGATCGGCCCTGGTTAAGCGCCTATCCGCAAGGTGTTGCTGCAGATATCGACGTCAACATTTATTCATCCTTGATTGAATTAATGGAAGACGGCTTTAAGCGTTTTGGCGATCAGCCGGCTTATAGTTTTTTGGGTCAAGAGATGAGCTTTCGTCAACTCGACAAAGCCAGTAATCATTTAGCCGCGTATTTGCAATCGCTTCAATTGGTCAAAGGCGATCGTGTCGCCGTCATGCTACCTAATGTGCTGCAGTACCCCATTGCAGTTGCTGCAATTTTGCGAGCAGGCCTTGTTGTCGTTAATGTCAACCCACTTTACACCGCGCGCGAACTCGAGCATCAACTCAAAGACTCAGGTGCGAAGGCCATCATCATTATTGAAAATTTTGCATCTGTTCTTGAGCAATGCATCGACAAAACGTCCCTCGAACACGTGGTGATCTGCGCCATGGGCGATCGACTAAGTTGGCTCAAAGGTCACATCGTGAATTACGTCATTCGGCATGTCAAAAAAATGGTGCCGCGGTTTGATTTGCCTAAGGCTGTTTTATTTAATGATGCTGTTGGTATCGGTCAAACACAAACATTCAAACCCATGGCTTTAGGACCCGACGATTTAGCCGTGTTACAGTACACAGGCGGCACAACGGGCGTATCCAAGGGTGCGATGCTCTTGCATCGCAACCTCATTGCCAACACCTTGCAGTCAGAAATTTGGAATCAACCCGTCATCAGTCGAGTGCCATCTCATCAACAACTCACAGCCGTTTGCGCGTTGCCGCTCTATCATATTTTTGCGTTCACGGTGAACATGATGATGTCATTTAAAAATGGCACCAAAAATATTTTGATACCCAATCCGCGCGACATTCCTGCTGTGCTTAAAGAATTATCCAAGCATGTCTTTCATAGTTTCCCTGCCGTCAATACTTTATTCAATGCGTTGGTTAATCACCCCGACTTCAAAACCGTCGATTGGTCCAATCTCAAAGTATCGGTAGGTGGTGGAACGACTGTTCAAGCCGCGGTTGCTAAGCAATGGTTTGACAACACAGAATGCCCGATTTGCGAAGGCTATGGTTTATCAGAGACCAGTCCTTCTGCCAGCTGCAATCCAACAACCAGCACACAATTTAGTGGAACGATTGGCGTTCCATTACCCAATACTCGAATGAAAATTGTGGACGATGATGGTGTCGATGTGCCCATGGGTCAACCTGGCGAAATTGTCATTCAGGGGCCGCAGGTGATGGCTGGCTATTGGCAAAGACCCGATGAAACCGCCAAAGTAATAACCGCAGACGGATGGTTTAAATCGGGCGATATTGGCGTTGTTGACGAGCGCGGTTATTTCAAAATTGTTGATCGCAAAAAAGACATGATATTGGTGAGTGGCTTTAATGTGTATCCTAACGAAGTTGAAGAAGTCGTGTCCATGCTCAAAGGCGTTTTAGAGTGCGCTGTGATTGGCGTACCAGATGACAAATCAGGCGAAAGAATCAAGCTCTTTGTCGTTAAAAAAGATCAATCACTTACGCAAGACACAGTGATGCGTCACTGTGAACAGCAACTCACGCATTACAAAATTCCTAAAACTATTGAGTTTAGAGTCGAGCTGCCCAAAACACCGGTTGGAAAAATCTTGCGCCGTCAATTGCGCGACGCAACCTAAATTTATTTGAGCCAGCCGCGTTTTCTAAAATACCACATCGGTACAATCGCACTGGCAAACATCAGCACGAGCGCATAAGGATAACCCAACTTCCATTCGAGTTCGGGCATGTGCGCAAAGTTCATTCCATAAATACTGGCGATGAGCGTGGGCGGCAACAGCGCCACACTGGCCACAGAAAATATCTTGATGATTTTATTTTGATTAATGTTGATGAAGCCAACCGTTGCATCCATCAAAAAGTTAATCTTGTCAAACAAAAATGCTGTGTGACTATCGAGCGATTCAATGTCTCGCAAAATTTGTCGCGCCTCTTCAAACTGATCGCCATTTAACATGCGCGCGCGCATCATAAAACTCACCGCGCGGCGTGTGTCCATCACATTGCGTCGAATGCGACCGTTTAAATCTTCTTGTCGAGCAATAGCGCCCAACACTTCAGAGGCCAAATCGTCGGTCACATCTTCAGAAAGGACCAGCTTGCTGGCTTTTTCTAATTCGTCGTAAATACCTTCTAGCGTGTCGGCCGAGTATTCGGCGTCGGTATCAAAGAGTTTGAGCAACACGTCTTTTTCGTCTTCGATTAAGTCGGGTGCGCGGCGCGCTCTTAAGCGAAGCAAACGAAAGACGGGCAAATCTTCGTCATGAATAGAAAACAAAACGCCTTTGCTTTTGAGCTCGTTGTTATGTTGATTCAAAATAAAAGCAACACGCACATTTCGCGTTTCTTCGCCGTCAACAATTAAAAAGTCACTGCGAATATGAAGCTCACCGTTGTCTTCTTCGTAAAAGCGCGCGGACTCTTCAATGTCTTCGTCCATCGCATCTTCTGGAATAGACAAGCCGTAATATTGTTTGACCCAACGTTTTTCTTCGAGCGTGGGCGACTCTAAGTCAACCCATATCGGTTTGAAACGTGAGAGTTCTTCAAGAGATTCAATCTCTTCTTGAAATAGGCGGCCGTTGGCCAGCGTGAAAATATTAAGCATGGCAGCTCACATGAAATGTTCACCGGGTGGTCGAAAGGGTTTGGGGGTGACGCTTTCGAATCCAGTGGCCCGGTCTGCCAGTAGAAGCCGAAAGCTACCGACTAGGGTAGGTTTCCAAGGAGGTGTCTCCGTTATTTAAGAACTTCGAATTATGACACCGTGCGTTCACAAAACAAGCGGACTGTTACAGTATGTTGTTGAAATGTGAAAAACTTATGACGCAACCCTTATCACGCCGCCGAGAAAATTTTCTCCTCCTCACCCTTGCGGGCATTCAGTTCTCTCACATTGTGGACTTCATGATCATGATGCCGATGGGGCCCATGCTGACATATTTATTTAATATCAGTACGGCCGAATTTGGTTTGCTTGTTTCGGCCTATACATTTGCCGCAGGTGCGTCTGGTTTATTGGCCTCTGGCTTTATAGATCGATTCAGCCGCAAGCGATTACTCCTCACTTTTTATTCGTTGTTTGCATTGGCAACTTTGGCCTGTGGACTTGCGCCGTCTTATGGGGCTTTATTGATTGCAAGAGTGGCTGCAGGATTATTTGGCGGCGTGTTGAGCGCGATGGCACAGACCATCGTGGGTGATGTGATTGTTTTTGAGCGCCGTGGCCGTGCAATGGCTTTGGTGATGACTTCCTTTTCTGTTGCCACAGTTGCAGGTGTCCCATTGGGATTGTTTTTAGCCAATGGATGGGGGTGGCATTCCCCATTTTTTGCAATTGCAGGACTGTGTCTGTTGTTGGGTCTGATGGCTGCCGTCACCATGCCACGACTGAACCATCACCTTCATCACAATATTGGCGTGCCAGTTTTAAAAATGATGAGAGACGTGTTGTCTGATCGCAATCATCAAAAAGCTTTATTGATGTCGGCCAGCATGATGTTTGCAGGTTTTACGGTGATTCCTTACATCACCATTTACAACCAAGGCAACGGCATTATGCAAGCTCACGAAATCCCCTACATCTATTTATGCGGCGGATTGGCCACCTTGATTGCCGCGCGTTGGTTGGGTATGTGGACCGACCAATGGGGCAAGCGTCAAATGTTTCGCTTGATGATGACCATTTCCATCGTACCGATGATGATGACGACCTTACTTGAGCCCGTGCCTTTGTACATCGCCCTGTTGGTGTCGACGTTTTACTTTTTAACCATGAATGGTCGAATGATTCCTGGCATGGCCCTCCTCACCTCGGCGGCTCAACCCCAACAGCGAGGGGCCTTCATGTCTATCAATGGAGCGGTTCAATCGGTCGCGCTGGGTTGCGCAACATTTGTAGGCGGATTATTGATTCAAACCGATGCACAGGGCCATGTGAGCCATTTTTGGATTGCTGGATTGGTGGGCCTGCTCTCGTCCATTGTGGCTTATTGGGCGGCGGGGGAGGTCCGAATCTATAGCGAAAACAAACCCAGTTAATCGATTCATTGATAAGAAACAAAAAAGTGCAAAAATCACGGGTTTTATTTTAAAAATTAATTGCTTTTCTTTTCAGTTGAGCGCATAGTGAGAATGCCTGTCGCTTTTATCGTGTCAGGGATGCGAGAGCAACGGGTCATTTCATCGGAGGCCAATCTATGAATTTAACCATCAGCGGTCATCACCTCGAAGTCACGCCAGCACTTCGTTCCTATGTCACAGAAAAGCTAGACCGCATCATGAGACATTTCGACCAAGTCGTCGATGTCAAAGTCTTGCTCACCGTCGAAAAACAAAAAGAAAAAGAAAAGCGACAGCGAGCGGAGTGCAATATTCACGTCAAAGGTAATGATTTATTTGCGCAAAGCGCGCACGAAGATTTATATGCAGCGGTCGATGATTTAGTCGACAAACTCGATCGACAAGTCGTCAGGCACAAAGACCGACTACAAGACCATCACCACGAAGGTCACAAAAGAAGTTATCTCAATTAATAATTCCCAAGCCACTCTTGTCAAAACCGTCAGAAGAGGCGGTTTTTTTATAATTCGACATATAATTAATATAGATTAGTTAAATGAATACCCTATGTTTTTTGTTTAAGTGGGTGCATAATCACTCCCTCAATGAATAGACTCGCAGCCATTCTCCCACCTGCTCAAGTTCTAGTGCAGGTGGATGTCACCAGTAAAAAACGCGCTTTTGAAGAGGCGGGTTTGCTGTTTGAGCATTTGCACAGCATCAATCGCTCATTGGTTGCAGATAGTTTGTTTGCTCGCGAGCGTTTGGGTTCAACAGGATTGGGTCACGGCGTTGCTATTCCACATGGACGCATCAAAGGGCTTAAAACACCCATGGCGGCTGTATTTCAGTTACATCAGCCAATTGGATTTGATTCCCCAGACGAGTTACCGGTGAGTCTGTTGATTTTTTTACTCGTGCCTGAAGCATCTACACAGAAGCATTTAGAAATACTTTCAGAAATTGCCGAGTTGTTAAGCGATACACAACTTAGAGAAAAACTCAAATCTCCATTAGAAGCAATTGAGCTTCATCAAATCATCGCCACTTGGACTTCGGTTCAAACAGCATAAATACAAAAGAGCGCTGTTGCAATGAAACCCACCGTTGTCAGCGCCGATGTTTTATTCGAAGCCTTTCGACAAAAACTCAAATGGGAATGGATTGCAGGTGTTGGTGCCTATCAGCGTCGATTTGATGAAGTGGCCGTGCGTGTAGCGCGCTCAGGTGCCGATTTGGTGGGCTATCTCAATTACATACATCCCTATCGCTTGCAACTGTTGGGGGAGCGTGAAATTCGCTATCTCACGAACGCAACACAAGAAGATTGCGAGCGTCGCATCAATCGCATCGTTACCTTGCAACCACCCGTGATTGTGGTGGGCGATGGGCAAACAATTCCAAAGGCATTGATTGACTTATGTGATCGTGCGCAGTTGCCGCTTTTTTCTACGCACGAATCGGCGGCTTTCGTTATTGATGTTTTGCGAGCCTATTTATCCAAGCATTTTGCCGATCGACTCACCATGCACGGTGTGTTTATGGACATCTTGGGTTTGGGTGTTTTGATTACGGGCGAATCAGGTTTGGGCAAAAGCGAATTGGGCCTTGAATTGATTTCTCGCGGACATGGCTTGGTTGCCGATGACGCTGTTGATTTTTATCGCATCAATCAAACCACGATTGAAGGTCGTTGCCCTGAGTTACTACAAAATTTATTAGAGGTGCGTGGTATTGGTTTGCTCGATATCCGAGCTATATTTGGCGAAACAGCGGTACGCAGAAAAATGCGTCTCAAGCTCATTGTTCATTTGGTTCGACGCGAAACTTTAGAGCGCGATTACGATCGAATGCCGCACGAGCCCTTGTCGCAAGATGTTTTAGAAATCGATGTGCGCAAAGTGGTGATTCAAGTGGTGGCGGGTCGCAACATTGCGGTGCTGGTAGAGGCGGCAGTGCGCAATACTATTTTGCAACTGCGTGGTATCAATACCTACGAAGAATTTGTTGAGCGCCATCGTTTGGCTATGAACAAGCCCGATTAAACGCCTGTTGAATGATTATTTTTGAGTTTATGCGGACATGGTTGACGTGAGCAATGGGCGTATAAGCTCAATGCGTGATCGGCAATTTCAAAGCCTTTGTTTTTTGCGATCACGTGCTGGCGCAATTCAATTTGTGCATCAAAAAATTCTTCGACACGCCCACAATCTAGACAAACAATGTGATCGTGGTGTTGTCCTTCGTTAATTTCATAAACCGCTTTGCAGCCTTCAAAATGACTGCGCAACAAGATGCCTGCTTGCTCAAACTGACTCAACACGCGGTAAACCGTGGCCAAACCAATATCGGCATCTTCAAAAAGCGCCAAACGGTGCACGTCTTCAGCCGTCATGTGGCGTTGTCGCGCATTTTGAAACAAGTTCAAAATTTTCAGCCGAGGGGCCGTCACTTTAAGGCCAGTGTTTTTGAGGTCTAGGGATGAGGGCATGGCGGGTCGTGGATCACAAATAATTGGATGGCGAGGGTCGCTACAATCGACATTATCATCGCCACTCTTTAATTAACAATCATGCGCGCTTTTTATAGGTTCATCTCCAAGCCCCTGCTTGTTTTAGGATATTTAATGGCATTTAGTTCTTGCTCTTATGTCAAAGAACCGTTGAATTTGGCGGTCGATGTCGTTACACCCTACCGCGTTGAAGTGGTGCAGGGCAACTTTGTCTCCAAAGAGCAAGTACAAGTGTTAAAGCCAGGCATGCCACGCGAACAAGTCAGAGATATTTTGGGTACGCCTTTGGTGACCAGTTTGTTTCATGCCGATCGATGGGATTACGCCTTCACCATTCGAAGGCAAGGCACGCCACCTCAGCAACGCAAATTTTCGGTTTACTTTGCCAACAATCTACTCGTGCGTTTTGACGGTGATGACTTACCGACCGAGTCCGAATTTGCCGCAGGCATTGACAACAAAATCAGCAAGTCGCGCAAAATTCCCAAGTTAGAACTTTCAGAATCAGAAATCAACGCGATCAAGCCGATCAAAAAAACAGAGCAAGTCCAGTCTCTTCAAACTGCACCCGTCAATCTCAACTATCCACCACTTGAATCTCCATCACGGTAAAAAGTTATGAGCTCATGTCTTCACAAAATTGCGATTGCAGGTGCCAGTGGAAAAATGGGACGCATGCTCATTGAGGCTGTTTCCCAGGCAGACGATTGCCAACTCTCTGGTGCTTTAGATGTGCCCAGCAGTCCTGCCATTGGAAGCGACGCTTCAGGATTTTTAGGCCACGCCAGTCAAATCTTGATTCAATCCTATATATCAAAAGGAATTGAAAACGCAAGGGTGCTCATTGACTTTACTCGCCCCGAAGGAACCATGGCGCATTTAAAAGTATGCCGTCAAAAGGGCGTTCAAATGGTCATTGGCACCACGGGGTTTACCGAAGCACAAAAAATTGAAATTCAAGAAGCGTCCAAAGACATTGCCATCATGATGGCACCCAACATGAGCGTCGGTGTCAATGTCACTCTCAAGTTGTTAGAGCTGGCTGCTAAGTCTTTGTCTACAGGCTATGACATCGAAATCATCGAAGCACATCACCGCCACAAAGTGGACGCACCATCGGGTACCGCTATTAAAATGGGCGAGGTGATTGCAGGCGCGTTAGGTCGCAATTTACAAGACTTTGCAGTCTATTCTCGCGAAGGTCATACAGGGGAAAGAGACCCCTCTAGTATTGGCTTTGCAACCATTCGTGGCGGTGATATTGTGGGCGACCACACCGTGTTGTTTGCGGGCACCGGTGAGCGCATTGAAATCACACACAAGTCGGCATCGCGACAAACCTATGCGCAGGGCAGTTTGCGCGCCGTGCGGTTTTTATCTCAACAAAAATCAGGCCTGTTCGATATGTTTGATGTTTTAGACCTGCGTTAATTTTTTGCACATCATGAACTTTTTTTCATTGATTTCACAAGGCGATGCACTGAGCAAAATCGTTGCATTTTTATTACTCACCATGTCGGTCATCAGTTGGGTCGTTATTATTTATAAATTACGTTTGTTGCGCGGTGCCAATCAAGCGATTCAAAATGTCAAACAACTCTTTTGGTCAACCAACACACAAGAGTTGGCACTTCAACAAGCCCAAAAAGTTGATACATCACAATGGGTGATGCCGCTTCTCAAAGCCAAAGAACAAATTCAACCTCATGCGTGGAGTGCCAATCAAATGGCGCAAACCGGTCAATTCACACGTGTGTTGCGTGATGGGTTGCGCGACTTAAAAGCACGTTTGCAATGGGGACAAGTCGTATTAGCCACCATTGGTGCAACATCACCGTTTGTTGGTTTGCTGGGCACAGTGTGGGGAATTTTCCATGCGCTCACGGCCATTGGTCAATCGAGTCAGTTCACACTCGAGCGCGTGGCCACTCCCGTGGGTGAAGCGCTCATCATGACCGCTGCAGGTTTGGCAGTTGCAATACCTGCGGTTGTGGCTTACAACTTTTTAGGTCGTCAAATCGCAAATTTAGAAGCAGAACTCGAAGGCTTTGCGCAAGATTTACTCCATTTGTGGCAAAACAGCGCACTCCCCCATCCTTGACGTATCATGGCATTTGGTCAATTTCAATCCAGCTCCAAAAATTCGCCCATGAGCGAAATCAACGTCACCCCATTGGTTGATGTGATGTTGGTGCTCTTGGTTATTTTTATCATCACCGCGCCCTTGATGGCGAGCGCCTTGCGGCTCAATTTGCCGCAGGTCGATGGCGCCAGTACGGGTAACCCACCGCGCATCCTCACTCTGAGTTTGGACGCTAAATCTCAACTGTTTCTCAACGACAAGCCCATTCTTCTTGACAATTTAGCAGCTGCTTTGCTGCAACAAAGCGCCGCAGCGACTGAGTTAGAGGTCCAAATTCGTGCCGACCAGCAAGTCCCCTATGGCGATGTGGCCCAAATCATGGCCGTTGTTCAACAAGCGGGCTTGTCGCGCATTGCTTTGGTCACTCAACCACGCAACTCTGGGTCGGGCGGCGCGGCGGCAACAAAGCCCTAAAATAAACCCACATTCATTTTGAAAAGCCTCGTCCAGAGGCCAAGGGCCTTCTTTTTTATCTTCATGCAAGAAAAATACTTACCCAACGACATCGAAAGCGCTGTTCAACAAATTTGGCAAAGCAAGGATGTGTATCGCGTCACCGAAGACGCATCGAAGAAAAAGTTTTACGCTTGTTCGATGTTGCCTTATCCCAGTGGCAAATTACACATGGGCCATGTACGCAACTACACCATCAACGATATGTTGACACGTTATTTGCGCATGAAAGGTCTCAACGTGTTGATGCCCATGGGGTGGGACGCTTTTGGTTTACCTGCAGAAAACGCAGCCATCAAAAATAACGTACCCCCTGCAAAATGGACTTACGACAACATTGCATACATGAAAAAACAGATGCTAGCCATGGGCTTGGCCGTTGATTGGAGTCGTGAAGTTGCAACATGTGATCCAACCTATTACAAATGGAATCAATGGTTATTTTTAAAGATGCTCGAAAAAGGCATCGCATATAGAAAAACACAAGTGGTCAATTGGGATCCCGTTGATCAAACCGTATTAGCCAACGAACAAGTCATTGATGGCAAGGGTTGGCGCACGGGTGCTGTGGTTGAAAAGCGTGAAATACCTGGCTATTACCTCAAGATCACCGATTACGCCGATGAGTTACTCACCCATGTGCAAATCGGTAACGAACAAGCCACACTCAATGGATGGCCTGAAAAAGTTCGACTGATGCAAGAAAATTGGATTGGCAAAAGCGAAGGCGTGCGATTTGCATTCACACACACCATTCGCAATGCGCAATCGCAATTGATACAAGACGGTCGCATGTATGTGTTCACCACGCGTGCTGACACCATCATGGGCGTTACATTTTGTGCAGTCGCACCAGAGCATCCATTGGCGATGCACGCGGCCACCACACAACCTCAGTTGGCTGCATTCATCGTAGAGTGCCAAAAAGGCGGTACGACCGAAGCCGAGATGGGGCTCAAAGAAAAAGTCGGTATGCCAACGGGTTTGTTTGTCGATCATCCTTTAACAGGCGAAAAAATTGCGGTTTGGGTAGGCAACTATGTGTTGATGTCCTATGGCGATGGCGCAGTAATGGGCGTGCCTGCGCATGACGAAAGAGATTTTGAATTTGCACTCAAATACAAACTCCCCATCAAACCCGTTCTTCAAGTCAATGACAACAACAAACAAGCATTGCTGTTTGATGATCAAAAATGGCAAGACTGGTATGCAGAAAAAGGCAAGGGCATTGCGATTCATTCGGATGCGTACAACGGACTCACATTTAAAGCATGCGTCGATGCAGTAGCCAATGATTTAAAAGCCAAAGGTTTGGGCGAGAAAAAAACCACCTGGCGTTTGCGCGATTGGGGCGTGAGTCGACAACGCTATTGGGGTACACCCATACCGATCATCCATTGCGATGAGCACGGCGCTGTGCCCGTTCCCGAAAAAGATTTGCCTGTGGTGTTGCCGCAAGACTGTATCCCCGATGGCTCGGGTAATCCGCTCAATAAACACCATGCATTTCATGCAGGCGTTCAATGCCCTAAGTGTGGCAAACCCGCCAAACGCGAAACCGACACCATGGATACTTTTGTCGATTCATCTTGGTATTTCATGCGCTATTGCGACCCAAGCAACGAACAAAAAATGGTCGCGCATGGAACCAACTATTGGATGCCGATGGATCAATACATAGGCGGCATTGAACATGCAATTTTGCATTTGTTGTATGCGCGCTTTTGGACCAAGGTGATGCGTGATCTTGATTTGGTCACCATCGACGAGCCGTTTGCGCAATTGCTCACGCAAGGCATGGTGCTGAATCATATTTATTCACGCAAAGACGCCAAAGGCGGTATTGATTATTTTTGGCCTCACGAGGTGCAAGACGTGCACGATGAAACAGGCAAAGTCATTGGCGCCAAATTGGTTGAAGCCAAGGGTGCTTTGCCCGCAGGTACCGACATCACCTATGAAGGTGTGGGCACCATGAGTAAGAGTAAAAATAATGGTGTTGATCCACAAGAGCTAATTGAAAAATATGGCGCAGATACCGCTCGTTTGTACACCATGTTTACAGCACCCCCTGAAGCCACACTGGAATGGAATGACTCTGCAGTTGAGGGGAGTTTTCGCTTTTTAAGACGTGTGTGGGAGTTTGCACACAAAAATGAAAGTCAACTCAAGTCCGGCATTCAGACTGGCAAAGTCTCGCACGATGCCGTCTCTAAAAATATCAAACAGATGCGACGGGAAGTTCACACCGTGTTGCGACAAGCCACATTCGATTACGAACGAATGCAATACAACACAGTGGTATCGGCCGTGATGAAAATGCTCAATACCTTAGAGGCCGCACCCGCGTTGAGTGAGCCGCCAGATTGCGCCGCACTCTCAGAATGCTTCTCTATTTTGTTGCGCGTTTTGTATCCTGCATGCCCACATGTGAGTTATCAGCTGTGGTTAGAGTTAGGTTACGAGTCACAGGGGCAGCATATGTTAGATACAGCATGGCCCACGGTTGATGAGTCTGCATTGATTCAAGACGAAATTGAAATGATGTTGCAAGTAAATGGCAAACTCAGAGGATCTGTGGTTGTTTCTGCAAATTCAAGCAAAGAAGAAATTGAAAAAATCGCAGTGGCTAGCGAATCTTTTCAGCGACAAGCCATCGGCGCTGCACCCAAAAAAGTCATTGTGGTTCCTGGTCGCTTGGTCAACATCGTTATCTAAAAAATGAAAATCAAATACGCAGTCGCACTTCTTGTTAGTTTGATGATGGGTGCCTGTGGTTTTCAATTGCGACAAGCGCCTGATTTTCTGTTTCAAACTTTGTACAGTACGTTTCCTGAAGCATCACCCTTGGCGCAAGAGATTCGAAGAAACATAGAAGGCACCAAAAAAGTCGAAGTGATTGCAGACAGCAAACAAATTGAGCGTGCCGATGTGATTTTTGAATTGTTGCAAGAGTTGCCTCAAAAAGTAATTTTGGCTCGCACGTCCACTGGCTTGGTGCGCGACTTTCAATTGATTTTGCGCGTCACGTTTAGGCTTCGTGCCCGCGACGGTACAGAATTGATACCCGCCACAGAAATTATTCAGCAACGCGATATCAGCTTTAACGATAGCGCTGCCTTGTCCAAAGAGTCGGAAGAGCAATTGCTGTATCGCGATATGCGCTCGGACATTGTTCAGCAAATCATGCGCCGCATCTCTGCGGTGCGCAAACAATAAACAGGCGCTGCTGTGCAAATTTCGTATCAAAAAATAGGCGAGCATTTAGCAAAAGAGAATAGAGGCCTCTACACAGTTCACGGCAACGAGCCTTTGTTGATACAAGAAGCGGCCGATCAAATCCGATCAAGCGCACGCGCCAAAGGCTTCACCGAGCGCAGAAGTTTTACAGTGATAGGTGCTCATTTTGATTGGGATGAAGTGTTGGCTGCATGTGGTTCGATGAGTCTTTTTGGCGATCAACAAATCATTGAAATTCATGTGCCCTCTGGCAAGCCAGGAAAAGAAGGCAGCGTGGCTTTACAAAATTTAGCCGAACAATCCAAAGACAATACAGGTGTTTTATTTTTAGTGGTCTTGCCACGATTAGACAAAGCCACCAAGTCAACGGGATGGTTCGATGCTTTAGATAGTTTTGGCGTCACCATCTCTGTTGATGCGGTCGATCGAAACGCGTTGCCCGCTTGGATTGCACAACGAATGTCGCAAAACCAACAGCGTGTGCTGGAAGGCGTAGAGGGCCAGCGCACCTTGCAATTTTTTTCAGACCGCGTGGAGGGCAATTTGCTTGCCGCGTATCAAGAGATACAAAAACTCGCGCTACTTTATCCCGTGGGTGAACTGTCATTTGAACAAGTCGAGTCGGCGGTCTTGGATGTTTCTCGCTACGATGTTTTTAAATTATCAGAGTCTACATTGGCAGGAAACCATTTGCGTGTTCAGCGCATGATTGAGGGGTTGCGCAGCGAGGGTGTTGCGGCAGTCTTGGTTCACTATGCCTTGGCCGAAGACGTTCGCATTATTAAACGCATTCAAACCGCACTTGATGCAGGTCGACCATTGCCCATGGCCATGCGAGAGCAAAGGGTATGGGGCACCAAAGAACGCATACTCGAGCGCGCATTCAACCAAATTACCGCACCCACAGTCGATCGACTCGTGCAAGCCGCGTATCAAGTTGACGGCGTGGTCAAAGGACTCAAATTGCCCCATTGGCCGGAAGACCCTTGGCAGGCCTTGCACCGATTGGCCATGATGCTGACGCAGGCCTGTCAGGCCAAGACGCATTAACTCGACTCGACACTCCAAGTCTGACAAAATAGCAGTCTATGAACGCAACCTCTATTCAAGAGCTCATGCATAACCTCGGTTTGCAGGCCAAAAAGGCGTCATCTGTGATGGCCAAGGCGAGTTCTTTACAAAAAAATAAAGCGCTGCTTGAACTCGCGCGTTTGTTGCGTGACAACACGACAGAATTACTTGTGGCCAATCAAAAAGATATCGAGCGTGCCAAGGCCAGCGGGTTAGAGGGTCCGATGTTGGATCGACTGCATTTAAGCCCGAAAGCTTTAGACACATGCGCACAAGGCTGCGAACAATTAGCCGCCATGAAAGACATTATCGGCGAAATCAGTGACATCAAACATCAACCCAGCGGAATTCGTGTGGGACAAATGCGCGTACCTATTGGTGTGTTTGGAATGATTTATGAAAGCCGACCCAACGTTACGATTGAAGCCGCATCTTTAGCTATCAAAAGTGGCAATGCGTGCATCTTGCGTGGCGGCTCTGAAGCCATTGAATCCAACAAAGCATTGATGATCTATGTTCAACAAGCGTTGACGCATGCCAATTTGCTTGCGCAAGCCGTGCAATTGGTGCCCACGACTGATCGAGAAGCAGTGGGTCAACTCATCGCCATGCCTGAGTTTGTCGATGTGATTATTCCGCGGGGTGGAAAAGGTTTAATTGAACGTATCAGTCGCGATGCCAAAGTGCCAGTGATCAAACATTTGGATGGCAATTGTCATACTTATGTGGATGATTCTTGCAATTTAGAGATGGCCGTCTCTATTTCCGATAACGCCAAAACACAAAAATACAGCCCCTGCAATGCGACTGAGAGTTTGTTGGTTGCTCGATCCATTGCCAAAGACTTTTTGCCACGCATTGGCGCCATCTACGCACACAAAGGCGTAGAGATGAGATGCTGCACCGAATCAAAAGCCATCTTGCAAAATATAAAAAATGCAGTCGTCAAAGACGCAGTCGAACAAGATTGGTACGAAGAATATTTGGCACCTATTATTAGCATCAAACTAGTAGCCGATGTTGATGAAGCTATTGCGCATATCAATCAATACTCGTCACACCACACCGATGCGATTGTGTCCACCGACGAAACACATTCGCAACGTTTTTTGCGCGAAGTCGATTCAGCCAGCGTGATGATCAATACCAGCACGCGTTTTGCCGATGGTTTTGAATATGGCTTGGGCGCAGAGATTGGCATCTCAACCGACAAATTTCATGCGCGCGGTCCTGTTGGAATTGAGGGGCTGACATCGCTCAAATACATCGTCTTTGGTCAAGGCGAATTAAGACGCAGTTAAATTTTTAATGGCAATCGCTTTTATATCTCACATATTCAAAAAAGTTAAATATGGTCCCACATCTCATCACCGCCCTAACTGGCCCCATCAATGAACTCGAACAGAGGGTCATTGATTCAATGCCTGCGATTGAGCGCTGGTTTCGACTTGAATGGATGGAGCACACTCCACCTTTTTACAGCTCTGTTGATATTCGCAACGCAGGATTCAAACTCGCGCCAGTTGACACCAATTTGTATCCAGGCGGTTGGAACAACCTCACGCCCGAAATGCTTCCATTGGCTGTGCAAGCCGCAATGGCCGCGATTGAAAAAATTTGTCCCGAGGCGCGCAACTTATTGGTAATTCCAGAAAACCACACGCGGAATACTTTTTATCTGAGTAACGTTGCGCAGCTTCAGCGTATTTTTCATATGGCTGGACTCAATGTTCGCATTGGCTCGATCAATCCCGAAATCAAAAAAACCACCGTGATTGAATTGCCGTCTGGTGAAAACATCACTCTCGAGCCTGTGATCCGTTCAAAAATGCGATTGGGCCTCAAAGATTTTGATCCTTGCACGATTTTACTCAACAATGATTTGAGCGCAGGTGTTCCAGGAATTTTGGAAGATATTCACGAACAATATTTATTGCCGCCCTTGCACGCTGGATGGAGCGTGAGACGAAAAAGCAATCACTTTGCAAGCTACGAAGAGGTGAGCAAACAGTTTGGTAGGTTGCTAGGTATCGATCCATGGCTTATTAACCCGATGTTTGCACAATGCGGCGAAGTTGATTTTGCGCAAGGTACAGGCATGGAATGTCTCACCTCGCACGTGGACACGCTGCTCACCAAAATCAAACGCAAATACAAAGAGTATGGTATTCAAGAAAAACCGTTTGTTGTAGTGAAGGCCGATAACGGCACTTATGGCATGGGCATCATGACGGTTCGCGACGTTAAAGAGTTGGATGCAATGAATCGCAAAACTCGCAACAAGATGAGCGTGATCAAAGACGGACAAACCGTCAACGACGTGATTATTCAAGAAGGTGTTCTTACGTACGAGCGTATGAACGATGCCGTTGCAGAGCCCGTTGTTTATATGATGGATCGCTATGTCGTGGGTGGTTTTTACCGCATCCATGCAGAGCGCGGCATTGACGAGAATCTCAATGCGCCGGGAGCAGGCTTTGTGCCCTTGGCGTTTGAGCAAAGCGCTCATACGCCACAGCCGGGTGCCAAAGCAGGTGCGAGCGCGCCCAACCGTTTTTATATGTATGGAGTGATTGGTCGACTCGCGATGCTTTCCGCATCGTATGAGTTAGAGGCCACTGACCCCGACGCAGAAATTTATGATTAATCGATCAGCCAAAGGATTTTTTTAAAAATGTCACAATCCAAATCGTCTTTAGCAGGACTCACACTTGGCGCAATCGGTGTTGTCTATGGTGACATCGGTACTTCTGTTCTTTATGCAGTCAAGGAAGTTTTTGGATCAGGGCATGTCGAATTCACGCTCGACAATATTTATGGCATCTTGTCCATCTTTTTCTGGACGCTTACTGTTATTGTTTCCATTAAATACGTCACCTTGGTATTGAGGGCCGACAACAACGGCGAAGGTGGATTGGTAGCGATGCTTGCGTTGGCTTCATCCTCCGTCAAAGACAAGCCCAAGCTTCGAAGTGTTTTGTTGGTGGTCGGAATTTTCGGCACTTGCCTTTTTTATGGCGATGGCGTGATCACACCCGCCATTTCTGTTTTATCGGCTGTTGAAGGCCTCGAGGTGATATCTCCAAAATTCGTGAAGTATGTGGTGCCACTGACTTTAGTGATTTTGTTTTGTCTATTCTTGGTACAAAAAAGAGGAACGGGTGGTATTGGCAAATTTTTCGGTCCTATCACCTTGGTTTGGTTTGCGACAATTTCTGTATTGGGTATCTACCATATCGCTACAGAGCCAGCAATTTTGTGGGCGATTAGTCCGCACTATGCGATTCGATTCATATGGAACGACCCTGGCACCACCTTTATTATTTTAGGCGCCGTGGTTTTGTGCGTAACCGGCGGTGAAGCTCTGTATGCCGACATGGGGCATTTCGGTAAAAAACCGATTCGTCTCGCATGGTTTTCAATTGTGATGCCCGCGCTTACGCTCAATTATTTCGGACAAGGCGCTTTGTTATTAAGTAATCCCGAGGCAGTAAAAAATCCATTTTTCATGATGGCCCCTGATTGGGCGCTTATCCCATTAGTTGTATTGGCCACTGCAGCTACAGTGATTGCATCGCAGGCGTTAATTTCTGGTGCGTTCAGCGTCACCAAACAAGTCATTCAGTTGGGCTTTTTGCCGCGCTTACAAATCCATCACACCAGCGTGCGAGACACAGGACAAATTTATATTCCATTGGTGAATTGGGGTTTGTTTGCAACGATTGTCTTGGCCGTTGTTTTATTTAAATCATCGAGCAACTTGGCGGCTGCTTACGGCATTGCCGTGTGTACCGATATGCTCATCACCACAATTTTGACTTTTTATGTCATTCGCTACAGTTGGAAATATCCATTATGGCTTTGCATATTAAGTACATCGGTATTTTTTGTGTTTGACTTTGCGTTTTGGGCATCCAACTTACTCAAGCTTGCCGATGGCGGTTGGTTCCCCTTGCTGATCGGCGGTGTGGTGCTCATCATCATGCTCACTTGGCGCGATGGTCGCGAGTTGTTGCATCGCAAGCAACGCGAAGACGCGATGCCGCTCAAAGATTTTTTGGATTCTATTTTTTTAGACCCACCTACTCGCGTTGAAGGCACAGCCGTTTTCCTCACATCAGAAAGTAGTATCGTACCCAATGCCATGCTTCATAATCTCAAACACAACAAAATATTACACGCAACCAATTTGTTTGTCACCGTTCGAAGCCATGAAGTACCTTGGATTGGTTTGGAGAAGCGACTAGAAGTTGATTCATTGGGCCACGACTGTTGGGCCGTCACCATCAACTACGGATTCAAAAACGACCCCGATGTGCCCAGTGCACTAACTGCATTAAAAGCACGTGGTTGTGATATGTGCCCGATGAACACGAGTTATTTCTTGTCTCGAGACTCCATCGTTCCCACCGTGGGCGGCGGCATGGCGCAGTGGCGTGAAAAACTTTTTGCACAAATGCATCTCAATGCAAGTGCTGCCGCAGACTTTCTTAACTTGCCCAGTAATGCGGTCGTTGAGATGGGCAGCAAGATCGAAATTTGATGAAATCCATTCTGTTTATTGTGGACCCCTTGTCCACTTTTAAAATTTACAAAGACACCACCTTTGTGATGATGCGCGAAGCTCAAAAACGCGGCTATCAAATATGGGCGTGTGAGCCTGCCGATATCAGTTGGGAGAGTTCACGAAGAGTCAACTCACTCATGCAACAAATCCATCTCAATGGAAACTCCGACCCTTGGTATGACTTGATCAAAACAGAGCAAAAAAACTTGGCTGATTTGCAAGCGGTGGTGATGAGAAAAGATCCGCCCTTTGATAGTGAATATTTTTATGCAACGCATTTGTTAGAGCGAGCACAGACCGAAGGTGCACACGTGTTCAATAACCCACGCGCTTTGCGCAATCACCCCGAGAAACTCGCCATCATGGAGTTTTCAAAATGGATCAGCCCCACGTTGGTGACTAGACGTGCGCAAGACGTGTGTGATTTTCATGCGCAACATCAAGATATTATTTTGAAACCGCTCGATGGCATGGGTGGCATGGGAATTTTTCGCGTTAAAGCCGATGGCCTCAACCTGGGTTCTGTGATCGAAACACTCAATCGCGATGGTGCACAAACTATCATGGTCCAAAGATTCATTCCTGATATCGAACAAGGCGACAAACGTGTATTGGTCATCGGCGGGCAAGCAGTGCCTTACTGTTTGGCCAGAATTCCTCAAGGTGGTGAAGTGCGTGGCAATTTGGCGGCGGGCGGCAAAGGTGTTGCAAAGCCATTAAGTGTGCGCGATCAAACCATTGCCAAAGAACTCGGCCCCTTGCTAATGAGTCGAGGATTATTGTTGGTTGGCTTGGATGTGATTGGACAGTTTTTAACCGAAGTCAATGTAACCAGCCCGACTTGTTTTCGAGAAATCATGGATCAAACAGGTTTTGACGTTGCCGCTATGTTTATGGACGCATTGGAACAATCGTTACAAACGTGATTTAATAACAAAAAGGCGTTGCAGTTGTCACAAAATACGTCAATCGCTGAAGAATGGTTTCCCTCGAATATCGAAGAGGCTTTAAACCGTTTATCTTTGGTTCACCCCTTCCAGTATGCGCAAACACGCAGTCACCTTGAAGGCGCGGTCTCTCGTTTGTCGCCATATATTACGCATGGATTTTTAAGCATTCCTCAAGTAGCAGACAGTTTATACAAGCGCCATCGCTTAGGTGTTCAAAATAAATTTATATACGAATTGGGATGGCGCGAATACTTTCAGCATGTCCATTCACATTTGGGTGACGACATCTACAAAAATTTGCATCCAGGCCCATTACCCGATGATGCCTACGAAACAGAAATTCCAGAGGATATTAAAAAAGGTATGACGGGTGTGCCCGTTATTGATCAATCGATACGCATGGTGTATATGACTGGTTACTTGCACAATCATGCACGTTTGTGGTTGGCCAGTTATTTAATCCATATTCGCAAGATTCATTGGCTTGCAGGTGCCAATTGGTTGTATGGTTTTTTGTTGGATGGCGATATTGCTAGCAATCATTTGAGTTGGCAGTGGGTGGCCGGTACGGGAAGTTCAAAGCCATATTTATACAACGCAGAAATGATTTCAAAATTTGCACCGCTGTCTTGGCTAAGCCCCAATACCGTGATTGATCAAGACATGGACATGATCGAGATGATCGCAACGAGTCGTGCCATGTTTACGCAAAAGCCGCCCAAAATGCCGCACGTAGAAATTCCACCGCTCACCAGCGAACCACCACAAGGCATATTTAAAAATGATATTTCAGAATTGGAACAATTGGTTGGCGATCAAAAAGTGGTTTTGATTCATCCGTGGAGTTTGGGAGAGTTGCCGCCCGATACCCCTTGCGACACCATCAAGCTAGCTGTGTCATGTCTAGAGTTTCATGCGCAACATCCTTGGAGCGATATGCGGTGGCATTTTGTCTCACAACGCATGCAAGCCATAACTCCGCATCTTTTTTTTGTATCGGCCGAGCAATTGAGCGCGGCATTGACCAGCACCAAAGTGGTTCAAGCTTGGATTCATCCGCGTGTCGTCAATTGGAAAAATGTGAATTGGCAGTTGTACAACCCACCCAAACTTTGGCCGCATCAAGAAATTTTGCAACCATCATTTTCCAAATGGTGGACGATCGTTAATCAAAGCGGTCGACACATCGCGCAATTGTTGCGACATCGAATCTCTTAATAAAAAAATAAAACGAACTTTATTTAATTTTCTCTCACTACCTTTATCTTAATAAAAGAACAGAAATGGAAGAAACTGGTACGTAAGGAACATCAAAATACGGTCAGATTGTTAATGAAGGTACTCAAATAATTACGCTTGACCCCCGAGACTGCGTGAACGAAGAAGTTAAAAAAATCAAGAAGAAACAAAAACCACGTCATTTTTTGGGTAAATACTGAACACTTATCATACAAAAGCACCTGCAGTCAATCTAAATAATCTGATGACATATTGAGAACTACTTGTGCGTTTAAAAGCGATGGATGTGTTGGATGGAGATTTATGTTGTGAAGGGCGCGATGATCTCGTGAATCGAAAAAATAAACGGCTCAATGACGTTCGCAAACTTACTCTATTGAATAAATTAAAAGAATCATCCGTCCCTCCAAATTTAAAAGATGAATAGGATGACTTGATTGAAGTTGTATATAAAGACACCAGAATGATATTGAATGTACTTTGAGGACGTTAGATATGCAAGCTATACACCTCCCAAGTAAGCTTGGAAAACCTGAAATTTATCAAGATTTTAAAGGCAGAAAAACAAAAAATTGTTTCCTTTGCAAGTGGTTTCACCATGCCTGAGTTCACTATTACATTGGGTAAGCATCTTGAAGCCAACATCGAAAGAGGCGGAAGCCCAGAAATTACAGATGCTTCAATTAAAATTGAAGATATATATTTAAATTTACAGATTGCACTTAATAAGGCCGAGCATGTAGCCGTCGACCAATTGGGTCAGCATGGAGCAAATACTCTCAAGGCTCAAAAACAAACACAAACCATCAAGGCTGGCGGATCTAAATATCCTCAATTGGAAAATATGTTTTCCAAAAAAAGCTTTGGAACTAGAAATTAATAATAAGAATCGTTATTGAAATCTAAAGATAAGGAAAAAATAGAAGTTGAAATGGCAAAACATTTTGTTCAGATTGGAACGTATTATCTGAATCTGAGGTAAGTAACTTACTTTTGGCAGACAATTTTAATGCGCCGCTTTTACTTTCAGTCGCCAAGCATGAAGCAAAGGCTCGGTATAACCACTAGGTTGTTCATTGCCTTTGAATACCAAATCGCATGCGGCTTGGTATGCGGCGCTTTGATCGAAGCGCCCCGCCATTTTTTGGTAAATCGGGTCTGATGCATTTTGTGAATCGACCACAGCGGACATACGCCGCATGGTTTGTTTCACTTGATCAGCCGAGCAAATACCATGTTCCATCCAATTGGCGATGTGTTGACTGCTGATGCGCAGTGTTGCGCGGTCTTCCATCAAACCAACACCATGAATGTCGGGCACCTTCGAGCAACCCACGCCTTGATCAATCCAACGCACGACATAACCCAATATGCCTTGTGCGTTGTTATCAAGTTCGTTTTGAATATCTTGTGCTGACCAAGTGGTTTGCTCTGCGATAGGAAACGAGAGCAAATGATTCAAGATGTCTTCGCGCAATGCTTTTGAAGCTTGCTTTGCAAAATCTTTTTCCATCTTTTTTTGTAAATCACCTACATTCACTTGGTGGTAATGCATGGCGTGCAAGGTGGCTGCGGTTGGGCTGGGCACCCAAGCCGTGTTTGCACCTGCCATGGGATGGGCCAACTTTTGTTTAAGCATGTCGGCCATTAAATCGGGCATAGCCCACATGCCTTTGCCAATTTGCGCACGACCACGCAAGCCGCATTGCAAGCCAATCAGCACATTATTTTTTTCATAGGCTTGCAACCATGCGCTTGATTTCATATCGCCTTTACGAAGTACAGCCCCACCTTGCATGCAGGTATGCATCTCGTCTCCTGTGCGATCTAAAAACCCCGTGTTGATGAATGCAACGCGCGACTTGGCAGCCATGATGCATGCTTTGAGGTTGACGCTGGTTCTTCTTTCCTCGTCCATGATGCCGAGTTTGACCGTTGATGGCGCGAGGCCCAACATTTTTTCTACACGCGCAAACAGCGTATCCGCAAATGCAACTTCTTGCTGGCCATGCATTTTAGGTTTGACAATATAAACACTGCCTGTTCTGCTGTTGCGAATTGGCGCATCCTTTTTCTTTTGTAAATCAACCATGGCAATGGCCGTAGTGATAACCGCATCCAAAATCCCTTCAGGAATTTCGTAATGACGCCCATCCGAGTCGCTGTATAAAATTGCTGGATTGGTCATGAGGTGACCGACATTGCGCACAAACAACAAAGAGCGACCATGAAGTGACACTGCTCCTTTGCCAGAAATTTTGGTGTATACACGGTCAGCGTTGAGAGTGCGCGTAAAACTATTCGTGCCTTTTTGAACGACTTCGGTGAGTGTGCCTTGCAAGATACCCAACCAATTAGAATAAGCGAGGACTTTATCTTCTGCGTCCACAACAGCCACCGAATCTTCCAAATCCAAAATAGTTGATAGTGCAGATTCTGCAACTAAATCACACACACCTGCAGGATCTGTTTTGCCAATGTCGTGCGATTTGTTGATTTGTAAATCGAGATGCAAGCCGTTGTGAACAAATAAAACAGATGAAGGCGCACTGGCCTCACCTTGAAAGCCCACGCATTGTTTGCCGTTGAGTAAACCAGTGCTGCTGCCGTTTTTAAGTTTGACGACTAACTGACCCGCTTTGATTGAGTAATGCGTGCTATCAATGTGCGAGCCTTTTTTGAGTGGAGCGCAACGATCGAGTACATATCTGCAATATTCAATAACGCGTGCGCCACGCTTGGGGTTGTATTGATTTGTATTTTCGCAACCATTGCTTTCTGAAATGGCATCAGTACCATAGAGCGCGTCGTACAAAGAGCCCCATCTTGCATTGGCCGCATTCAGAGCGTAGCGTGCATTCAAAATGGGTACCACCAATTGAGGGCCTGCGAGGCTTGCTAACTCAGCGTCTACATTTTTTGTGGTGATGGTGGCTGTGCGCGGCTCGTTCACCAAATATCCAATTTGACTTAAAAATCTGCGGTATTCCTTCATGGCCTTAGCATTTTTGATGGGGCCTGGGTTGGCGCGATGCCAATCGTCCATCGCAGTCTGCAAACGTTCGCGTTGTGCCAACAGCAGCAGATTTTGTGGGGCCAAATCAGTCACCAAAGCATCAAAATCTCGCCAAAATGCATCATGAACCAAACCTGTGGCAGGCAGTACTTGCGTTTCTATGAATTGATACAAAGACGTTGCAACTTGGAGGTGATGAATAGATACGCGATCGGTCATGAAAATTCTCTTAGGTTAAAAATAAAGGTTGATCGAAAAGGTTATAGTTTAAATTCAAGTTCGGTGCGCCAATAACCGGCCCAGATAAAGCCCCCAAAATGTGAAAAGCGTCAGTCCAATGATGACTATGGTGCTTGTGATCAAAAGCGCAATGGCCGTAAAATGTAGCCAAGATAAATTTGCATCTCGATTGATCAGCAAAGCCAAACTCGTAAACGCCGTTAATGGAAAACTCATCGCCCAATGCGGCATATCAAAAGGCAATTGAACAATACGTGGCAGTTGAAAAATCGCCCAACACAAACTGAGTAAAGCAATCAGTCCAAATGTCAAATAAACAAAAATCGGCGATTGCCAATTGAAAAAATAAATGCCCATCATGGATGGCGGTGCAACCAAAATAAACCAAGTGGGTGACATCACTTCAGGCCAAGCCCCAATTTTTTTGATGCGCCAAGCAATCAACACCAGACCGATAGGCCACAAAAACAAACCGAGTGCAAATTGAATCATCGACCATAACTCAAAGCCCAGTGGCATTCCTGCCAAGGGAACAATCACATGGCCTGCAACAGGAATAAATATCAATGGCGAGAAGGTTTGCAGTCCTTGAGATGTTTTAATCTTTGACCACAAAAAAACAAGCCATACCGTCGCGGCTAATTCCAATAGTGCACCTGCGATCCAAATAAAAACAATCCATGAATATGCAACATGAAACCAATTCCAACAAGTCGCGGCGATCAAAAGCAAAGAAATAGGAAAAGCACCAAACATCGCTTGGATGCCAGGGTGCTTTAAATCATTCACAACTCGATCAAAAAATCGAATCGTCCGAAATAAATAAGCGCTGTAAATAATCAGAGTCAAGCCCCAAGCAAACAAGGCAAAACTTTGAAATAAAAGTTGATTGAGTCCACCCAAAGGCGGCGCTTGAAGCCATATTAAACTCAAACCGCACCAACCCATGATTGGGACGAACCAAGCGGGCGACAGATGCGAAAATATCTCACGCCATGGTCGTTGGGTTTTTAAATTCATATCAGGCAGTTTAATGTCATTGAGACTCAGGCGTAAAATCATTGCATGCGTATCGTTCAGCAACAATTATTAGAGGCTTTATCCGAGTCTCTCGAAAAGCTCGCCAGCGGATCATCCAATAAAGCTGTGTTTGAGTCACCCAAGGTGGCCGCTCACGGAGATTGGGCGATCACGGCGGCCATGCAACTGGCCAAGGCTCTGAAGCAAAACCCTCGGCAAGTGGCCGAAACCATCAAAACAGATTTGTTGGCGAGTACTGCGGGCCAGCAATGGATTGAAAGCATCGACATAGCAGGTCCAGGATTTATCAATCTGCGACTCAAACCCAGCGCTAAGCAACAAGTCATTCAAGAAGTTTTGCGAGCACATGCGCAATATGGGTATCAACAAAAAAATTCGCAACGTGTTTTGGTCGAGTTTGTTTCTGCCAATCCCACAGGCCCATTGCACGTTGGGCATGGTCGACAAGCAGCACTGGGCGACGCGATTTGTCATTTGTTTGAAACACAAGGTTGGCAAGTGCATCGTGAGTTTTATTACAACGACGCGGGTGTGCAAATCAACACCCTGGCACAAAGCACGCAGCTGCGTGCTAAGGGTTTCAAGCCAAGTGATGCTCAGTGGCCAGAGGCCGCTTACAACGGTGATTACATCAACGATATAGCGCAAGATTTTTTGGCTGGCAAAACAGTGGTGTCCGATGACAGAACGTTTCAAGCCAATGCACAGATCGATGACCTCGATAATATTCGTGAGTTTGCCGTGGCTTATTTACGAAACGAACAAGATTTAGATTTAAAAGCATTTGACGTTCGATTCGATCAATACTATTTGGAGTCGAGTCTTTACTCCAGTGGTCGAGTTGAACAAGCCGTCGACAATCTCAAAAAATCGGGTCACACTTATGAGAGTGAAGGTGCATTGTGGCTTCGCTCCACCGATTTCGGCGACGACAAAGATCGCGTCATGCGCAAATCCGATTCAACCTATACCTATTTTGTTCCTGATGTTGCCTACCATTTGGCCAAATGGGAGCGTGGTTTTTCTAAGGTAGTAAATATACAAGGCACGGATCATCACGGCACCATCGCTCGCGTGCGTGCGGGTTTGCAAGCGGCATCCAATCTCAAGCAATTAAAAATACCCAACGGTTATCCCGATTATGTGTTGCACACCATGGTGCGTGTGATGCGGGGTGGGCAAGAGGTTAAAATTTCAAAACGCGCAGGCAGTTATGTCACCTTGCGAGACTTAATTGAATGGACCTCCAAAGATGCGGTGCGTTTTTTCTTGCTCAGCAGAAAGCCCGATACCGAATATGTGTTTGATGTTGATTTAGCACTCGCACAAAACAATGACAATCCTGTTTATTACGTTCAATATGCGCATGCGCGTATTTGTTCAGTTTTGCAAATATGGCAAGAAAAAACAGGCGCTAAAATTGAGCAACTTCATAGCGCCGATGTATCGCATTTAACATCCCCACAAGCGCAAGCCTTGATGTTGCAAATGGCAAAATACCCTGCTATGCTTATCGCGGCGTGTAAAGATTTTGCACCCCATGATGTCACGTTTTATTTGCGCGATTTAGCCGCGATGTATCACAGTTATTATGATGCCGAAAGAATTTTGGTTGATGATCCAGCCTTACAAAAAGCCCGACTCTCATTGGTCGCAGCTACCGCACAAGTCTTGCACAATGGATTAGCAATTTTGGGTGTGTCTGCACCCACTCGCATGTAAACTCTGACGACTTATTTATGAAATCCAATACTTCGCCATCTTTTAAAACTAACAACACCCAAAAGGGTGGAACCTTGGTTGGCTTTATTTTGGGAATGGTCGTTGGTTTGCTCATTGCTTTGAGCGTGGCCATTTATGTCACCAAGGTGCCGATTCCGTTTTTAAACAAAGGTTTGAGTCGCTCGGCCGATCAAGACGCCGCCGAAGAAAAGAAAAACAAAGATTGGGATCCGAACGCGCCTTTGTATGGGAAAAATCCCGTCAAAAGCGCTGTAGATCCAGAAAAAGAAAAAACACCATCGGGTGTTTTGCCACCACCCGATGCAAATAATCCGCCCGCTAGCGCTGAAGGCACCGATCCTTTAGGGGACTTGGCGCGCAGCAAAGCAGGCGCAGATCCTTTTAACTATTATGTGCAAGCGGGTGCATTTCGAACGCCCGAAGAGGCCGAGTCGCAACGAGCTAAGCTGTCGCTCAATGGCTACGATGCAAAGGTCAGTGAGCGAGAGCAAGGGGGCCGCAGTGTGTTTCGCGTGCGCATTGGGCCGTTTGATACGCGTGAAGACGCCGAAAAAATACAAGACAAACTCAAATCTAACAAAGTAGAAACTGCATTGGTACGGATACAGCGATAAAACGTATAGACCTGAAAGGTAAATTATGAAAAGACGCGATTTTTCAATTGCCGCATTGGCCAGTGCCACGACAGGAATGACAAGTGCACAAGGCGCCGCACCTGTGGCAGGCAAAGATTATTTAATACTAGATAAGCCCGTTGCAACTGAGGCAAAAGGAAAACTCGAAGTGGTTGAGTTTTTTTGGTACAGCTGTCCGCATTGCAATGCGTTTGAGCCTACTTTGGCCAATTGGCTCAAAGCATTGCCCAAAGATGTTGACTTTAAACGTGCACCCGTTCGATTCAGAGAGAGTTTTGAGCCGCAACAAAAAGTATATTACGTCCTCGAAGCGCTCAAAAAACTTGAAACACACCACGCCAAACTTTTTTATGCCATTCATGTGGAAAAACAAAACTTGGCCAGTGGCGACGCAATCATTACTTGGGCCGAAAAAAATGGCTTGGATCGCAAAGCTTTTATGGATTTGTTCAATTCGTTCACCATCAGCGGCAAAGCCAGACAAGCGGCTCAATTGCAAGAGGCCTTCAACGTCGAAGGCGTCCCAGCTTTAGGTGTGGCGGGTCGCTTCTATACAGACGGCTCCTTAGCAGGCAGTATGGAAAAAGCCTTGCAAGTGGTTAACTACCTATTGGCCGAGGTCAGAAAAGGCAAATAAAAGATTTTTAAAACTCGGTTGGCTGGCACTACAATCGGGGCTGACTAAAACGGCAATTTTCGTGCCTTGAATAAAACAATCTTTTCCTTATTGGGTTTAGTTCTGCTTATGGTGCCTTTATCTATATGGGCAGAAAAGGCCGACCGCGACAAACCCATGAATATCGAGGCCGATCGTCTCGATCACGACGAACTCAAACAAATCAGTATTTTTAAAGGTCGCGTCGTTGCTACCAAGGGCACGCTCATCCTGAGAGGCGCGTTATTAGAAGTTAGACAAGATCCCGAAGGCTATCAATACGGTGTGATGACGCCGCCCCCAGGCGAACGTGCGTTTTACAGACAAAAAAGAGAAGGCCTCAACGAATGGATGGAGGGCGAAGCCGATCGCATTGAGTACGACGGCAAAGCAGATCGCGTCACGCTTATTCAACGCTCTGAACTTAGGCGTTATCGCGGAACTGAACTCAGCGATGAGATGCACGGCCAACGCATTGTTTACGAAAACCTCACCGATCAATTCATGGTTGATGGAAAAAGTGCGCTTGCAGGACCATCAACAGGGCGCATCCGCGCTGTTTTAACGCCCAAGAAAAAAGAGGACAAGCCTTGAACGCACGCATGCCCAGTGACCCTGTGCAAGGAGCGCGTTTGAGTCGACTCGAAGCCATGGGCCTCAAAAAAACCTATGGCAGTCGAACCGTAGTTCACGATGTATCTGTTGGCGTTGATCGCGGTGAAGTGGTGGGTCTTTTAGGTCCCAATGGTGCAGGTAAAACCACTTCGTTTTATATGATCGTTGGATTAGTTCGTGCCGATCAAGGTCGCATCTCCATAGATGGGCAATCGATTGAACATTTACCGATTCATCGCCGCTCACGTTTGGGTTTGAGTTATTTGCCGCAAGAGGCTTCCATTTTTCGCAAACTCAATGTTGCAGAAAACGTGCGCGCCGTATTGGAATTACAAAACGATGAGACGGGCAAACCGTTGACTTCGCCTGCGATTGAAGAGCGACTCACATCCTTGCTCAATGACTTGCGTGTTGAACATTTGCGCGATTCGCCCGCCATGTCTTTGTCGGGTGGTGAACGCAGGCGCGTTGAAATCGCACGCGCATTGGCCACACAGCCGCTTTTTATATTGTTAGATGAGCCCTTTGCTGGAATCGATCCCATCGCTGTGATTGAAATTCAACGCATCATTGGATTTTTAAAATCACGCGGAATTGGTGTATTGATCACCGATCACAATGTGCGCGAAACATTAGGCATTTGTGATCACGCGTGCATCATCAGTGAAGGTCGCTTATTAGCCGAAGGCACGCCCGCCGAAATTGTTGAAAACGCAGATGTGCGTCGAGTCTATCTCGGCGAACATTTCCGAATGTAATCGCATGAGGCACGCATCATGAAACAAGGCCTCTCACTGCGTGTCTCACAGCATCTGGCGCTCACGCCCCAGTTGCAACAATCGATTCGTTTATTGCAACTCTCGACCTTGGAATTAAACCAAGAGATTGAGCAAATGCTGGATGAAAATCCATTTTTAGAAAAAGACTTCGAAGAAATCCCGCGCGAAGAATTTGGTTTAGAAAAATCCGATTCACCTATTCAAAAAGATGATGAAGCCGTAGAATCCAGCGACACGTGGGATAACCCACTTGATCGCGTCACAGAAATCAGAGTTGACACGCCTGCATCAGACACAACGCCCGAGGCCGATGGAATTGCAGAGAGTTGGGATGGAGACGGCAGCGTTGACTTTGCCGTTGACGATACCGAATGGGGCGGCGACGCACCCGCCAAAAAAAATAACAACGATCGCGAAGACGTTGCAGAAGCCTCGGAGTTTGCAAGATCGCAAGAATCGCTTTCAGATTTTTTACATCGACAAGCTTTGTCTCTTAGACTCGATGAAGTCGATAAAGCGGCGTTGCGCTTTTTAATTGAATCACTCAATGACGATGGTTATTTAGAAGACACCTTGCGCTCTCTTGCAGAAGGTTTGGCGGGCGAAGATTTAGAACAAGTAGAAGAACTTGAGCATCGCTTTGAAGTTGCCAAACGACTGCTACAAAGTTTGGAGCCCACAGGAGTGGGCGCAAGTAACTTATCCGAGTGTTTGAGTTTGCAAATCAAAGCGATGGTCGCGCCTAACAACCAAGCGCAAGCCATCATTGATACAGCCCTCGCGATTGCTCAACAATCCCTCGACTTATTGGCCAAGCGCGATTACAAACGAATGGCGCTTGCGGTGAGCGAAACCGAAGAGCGCGTCAAGTTAGCAATGGCATTGATTGCTCGCTTAGAGCCCAAGCCCGGCAGACGTTTTGTCGATGTAGAACGCAACGTCATCGTTCCCGATGTTTTTGTTTTGCATCAAGGCGTAGATAAAACTGGCGCACCCAAATTTCGAGTTCAACTCAACCCCGAGGTGATGCCCAAGTTGCGCGTCAATGATATTTATGCCAACGCGCTCAAATCGAGTGGCAAAGGCGAGAGTCAATCGGGATTGCAACAGCGCTTGCAAGAAGCACGTTGGATGATCAAAAATATTCAACAACGGTTTGAAACAATTTTGCGTGTGAGTGACGCTATCGCACAAAGGCAAAAAAACTTCTTTGTGCATGGCGAGTTGGCTATGAAGCCCATGGTGCTTCGAGAAATTGCAGATGAACTCGGATTGCACGAATCCACCATCAGTCGCGTAACCACATCCAAATATATTTCGACGCCGATGGGTACATTTGAGCTCAAATACTTTTTTGGCTCTGGTTTGGGAACTGAGAGTGGCAACAACGCATCAAGCACGGCAGTGCGTGCACTCATTAAACAATTCATTGCCAGCGAAAATCCCAAAAAGCCTTTGTCCGATAATCAACTCTCCGATATGCTTAAAGAGCAAGGCATCGATTGCGCACGCCGCACCGTTGCTAAATACCGCGAAGCTCTTCGTATTGCACCGACCAATTTAAGAAAAACACTGTGAACGCTCTTCAATTATTCATGCCCTGCGCAGCAGGTGTCGAGGCTTATTTGGCTTTGGAGATTGCACGCATCACATCGTCCAAGCCCGAAGACATGCGCGTGATGCGCGGAGGTGTGATGTTGCAAGCGTCTTGGCGCGAAGCCATGCGCATCAATTTATACAGTCGACTCACGCAACGCGTGTTGATTCAAGTTGCGCACGGCAACTATGCCAACGAAGATCACATTTACGAATCGGCGCAACAAGTGGCGTGGGAGATGTGGTTTACCGCGCAAGACTCTTTCAAAATCGATATAACGGCTCAACACAGCCCACTCAAGAGTTTGAATTTTGCAGCGCTGCGAGTCAAAGATGCAATCGCCGATCGTTTTCGTGACAAAACAGGTATCAGGCCCGATGTGGATACGCGTTATCCAATCGTGCGCGTGCACGTACACTTAACCGAGCATTTAGCGACTTTGTATTTGGATACATCGGGTGAGCCATTATTTAAACGCGGATGGCGAGAAGACAAAGGCGACGCGCCACTCAAAGAAACATTGGCAGCCGCCATGTTGGTGGCAAGCGGTTGGAGCATGAATGATCCAGGTGTGCCATCGGGTTGCGAGCAAGGCATGCCGGTGTATGACCCGTGTTGTGGCAGTGGCACGATCTCAATTGAAGCCGCACAAATTGCGTGCCGCATCGCACCTGGGTTGCTTAGAAATTTTGGATTTCAAAAATTAAAATTATTTGACTCGCATGTTTGGAAGCAATTACAAGACGAAGCGCGCGCACAGCAATGCGCACCGATGGCGCCCGTATTTGGTAGCGATGTGTCATTTCGAATGGTTGATTTTGCAATGCGCAACGCCGAGCGTGCTGGCGTATCCGACGCTGTGGAGTTTCGTGGTGGAGACGCATTGCAACGCATGGCGCCAAGCGAGCGTGCAGGATTGATGTTGGTCAATCCTCCTTATGGCGAACGCATAGAAGCCGCAGGTTTTGCAGGTGCGCGACAAATCGCAGAAGTCGATGATGGCGGGGATTTTTTTAGTCAACTTGCAAGCCATTGGAAGAAAAATTATTCTGGATGGACGGCGTGGGTGTTAACGCCCGACTTAAAGCTACCGGGTCGCATGAGACTTAAAGAGTCGCGTCGTGTCCCGATGTGGAATGGTCCGATTGAATGCCGTCTTTTTAAAATTGAAATGGTGGCGGGTTCCAAACGAAAAGTAACCGCGTTTGATGCAACTGGTCATTGATACCAACGTGGTGTTGGATTTGTGGGTGTATCAAGACCCGCACGCGCAAGAGCTTTGGCAAGCGCTGCAAGCGCAACAAGTCACGTGGCTGGCCACTGCATCGATGCGTGAAGAGTTGCTGCGAGTTTTAGACTATCCGCATATTTTAAAAAGAAGAGAGTTTTCTAATCAAACGGCGCAAGACGTGATGGCGTTATTCGACCAATATGCGCATATCAAAGAAGATGCACAACGCGCACCTTATATTTGCAAAGATGCAGACGATCAAAAGTTTATTGACTTGAGTGTGGTGCACACCGCGCAGCTAATTAGCAAAGACAAACAAGTATTGCGATTAACCAATCGACTCTCGCGTTTGGGTGTGAGTGTCAAAAAAGTTTGCCAGACCGCCTCGACATCAAACGTGCCAAGCCATTAAAAGTTGCGCAGTCTCGTGTGGTAATTCTTCGGGGATGTAATGGCCGCAAGACAATACGTGTGTTTCAACGCGGCCTTTGCATTGCGCCTTCCACAACGCGTCGGCTTTGAACAATCGCTCCACCACACCGTTGCCACCAATCAAAACTTGCAAATCACAATTGATTTTTTCGCCTTTGGCGCGACTTTCTTTGTCGTGTTCTAAATCGATGCTGGCGCTGGCGCGGTAATCTTCACAAATCGTGTGAACGGTTTGCATCAAGCCGCCATCTTGCAATGGGGGCAAACAAAACACGCGTTCGTATTCTGCATAAGCTTCGGGTTCTAAATGCGACAAACCTTTGGCGCCCCATCCACCTAATTTGGAATGTAAATATGCTTTGGGGTTGCCGCCAATCATGAACTCGGGCGTGGGCGAGGGTTGTATCAAATGAAACCAATGATAGTAAGCCGTCGCAAATGCCATGGTGGTGCCGTTGTACATATCCAGTGTGGGGGCAATGTCAAGAACGGTTGCACGCAGCACGCGTGACGCGTGATCCAAGCACAAGCGATGTGTGACGCGTCCACCGCGATCATGGCCGCTCACATCAAATTTTCCAAACCCCAATTGCGTCATCAATTGCACAAAATCTTGCGCCATCATGCGTTTGCTGTAATTGCTGTGGTCGCTCAATCCGGTTGTGTGACTCGAGTCGCCATAGCCACGCAAATCGGGCATCACCAAATAAAAATCATTTTTTAACAATTGAGCCACGCGATGCCACATCGCATGTGTTTGTGGTGCGCCGTGTATCAATAACAAAGGTTTTTCACTCACTTTACCGCCCGCGCGATAACAAATATCAACACCATTGACATGTGCGATGTGTTTGTCAAATCCGCTAAACCAATTGCTCATGGATGCCCCAATAATTGAATCAATGTATGAAGTGCATGTTTAACAGTGGCTTCACGCACAGCTAGTCGATCACCCGAAAAAATTTGCCGCTCGCTTTTGATCCATGCGGTTTCTGCACCCAATGTCGGACCTGTGTCTCTGGGTATTGCCCATGCAAACCAAACGGTACCTACAGGTTTATCTTTACTGCCACCCGTTGGTCCTGCAACACCCGTGACAGCCAACGATACTTGCGCTTTGGAGTGACGCAATGCGCCCAATGCCATGGCGTGTGCGACTTGTTCACTCACAGCGCCTTGTTGTTCAATGAGTGCGCTACCTACACCGAGCATTTCATGTTTGGCATCATTGGAGTAGGTGACAAAACCGCGTTCAAACCAATTGCTAGAACCCGACACTTCTGTGCAACGCGCGCTGATGAGGCCACCCGTGCAACTCTCTGCAGTTGCAAGCATCCATCCTCGGTGTAATAAAGTTTTCCCAACGTCATCCATGTTGATTGTGTTCATCGTGTTGCCTGCCACAAAGACAAAATTAAAAGCGTACAAAAAGCGGCGACCAAATCATCAAACATGATGCCCCAACCACCGCGCCATCCCCATCCATGAAAATACCGATCGGCCCAACCCACGGGGCCTGGCTTTGCCGCATCCAAAATTCTAAAAATCACAAACGCTGCAAACTGTGCCCAAAACCCTGCAGGCATCCAAAACAATAGGATCAACCAAAACGCAACAATTTCATCGATCACAATCACGCCTGGATCTTTGTCGATGAGATTCGCTGCTGTTTTGGTACAAGCCCACCACCCCACAAAAGTTGCAACAACAATCACACACGCCAATTGCGTGGTTGATAAAAACAATTGCATCACCAAAAAAGAAACCCACGCCCACAAGGTGCCCGCAGTACCTGGTGCGAATTGACTCAAGCCCGAACCAAAACCCAATGCAATCAAATGCGCAGGGTGAGAGGTGACAAAGCGGCGATTGATCATGATGAAAAGTGATTGAAAGAAGCAAAGCGACGAGAAATGGCAACGCCTTGCGCGTCAATAATGTTTAAACCCAACTTGTACGTGATTTCACCGATGAGTGTGACGGGGGTGTCCGTGTCGCTTGCGGCTTGCATCACCCATTCGTGTTGATCAGCAGGAGCGGTAAACAACAACTCGTAATCGTCACCGCCTGCCAGTGCAAACTCCATGCGTTTGTTCAATGTAAGTTCTTGCATGTCTGCACTTATTGCAGGACTCTCTTCAATCCAATCGGTGCCAATGATGGCGCCCACATTCGAGCGCTTCAACATATGTCCCAAATCACCGAGCAATCCATCGCTGATATCGATACATGCATTAGCAACACCGCGCAAAGCAATACCCAAAGCAACGCGAGGCGTTGGCTTCTCCATTCGCTCGCGTGCACGCGTCATCGCATCTGCATCCAATGCATGATGACCTCGAAACACTTCTAATGCCAAACGCGCGTCACCTACCGTGCCGCTCACATAAATTTGATCGCCTGCTTGTGCGGTGTGACGCAGCAAAGCGTCCCCTGGTGGCACTTCGCCCATCACGGTGATGCAAATATTCAATGGACCCTGCGTCGTGTCGCCACCGATTAATTCGATGTTGTGCGCGTCAGCCAAATCAAACAGTCCGTGAGAAAAATGATCCAACCATGATTCATCCAAGCGAGGCAAAGCCAACGCCAATGTGAATGCACAAGGCTTGGCACCACAAGCGGCTAAATCACTGAGGTTAACTGCTAATGCTTTGTGTCCCAAACACCGTGCATCAAGGGTGGATAAAAAATGGCGACCTTCAACCAACATATCACTCGATATGGCCAATTGCATACCGGGTGTTGGTTGCCACAAAGCGCAATCGTCTCCCACACCCATCACCGCGTTGCGCGCAGGGCGGTGAAAAAAACGAGCGATGAGATCAAATTCACCCATGGTGTGCGTTAAGAGCTAGTGAATGTTGCGAGGGCCTGCGTCACTCAGTGCATCCAACACAAACATAGGGATGTCGACGTCAAATTTTTCGCCATCGGTGGCCACACAAAAATAAATTCCGTGCATGGTGCCTGTGGGTGTGCGCAGCCGCGTGCCACTGCTGTATTCAAAAGACTGCCCCGGTTGTAGTAAGGGTTGATGACCCACAACGCCCAAGCCCCGTACTTTTTCGTACACGCCGTTGGCGTCGTTGACGTGCCATGTGCGCGAGATGAGTTGCGCGGCAATCGTGCCCGTGTTTTTAATGGTGATGCTGTAGGCGAAAACATACATTTGATCCGCTGGCGAGGACTGTTCGGGCTGGTATTGTGGGCTGACATCCACTTGAAAACGGTAGGTTGGCATGAGTCGTTGTGAAAATTGCGTCAATGGTAAGTTCAAAAGCGCATTCTGACACCATAATGACGTCCTATGAAGCCCACCTACCGAATTGCCCCGTCTATCTTATCGGCCGACTTCGCCCGCCTCGGTGATGAGGTTCGCAATGTCATTGCCGCTGGTGCCGATTGGATCCACTTTGATGTGATGGATAACCATTACGCACCCAATCTCACATTTGGCCCGATGATTTGCCAAGCGCTCAAACCGCATGCCAAAACTGCGCAAGGCGTGGCCGTTCCGATTGACGTGCATTTGATGGTCGACCCGGTTGACGATTTGGCTAGTGCATTCATGGACGCAGGTGCCGATTGGGTGAGTTTTCATACCGACGCGAGCGCACATGTGCATCGCAGTATTCAAGCCATCAAGGCCAAAGGATGCAAAGTGGGCCTCGTATTTAATCCTGCACAACCCTTGGATGTATTGGATTGGACGATTGACGACATCGATTTGATTTTGATCATGAGCGTGAACCCCGGCTTTGGAGGTCAAAGTTTTATTGATTCAGCGCTGCGAAAACTAGAAGACGCCAAAAAAAGAATTAACGCGTGCGGAAGAGATATTCGATTAGAAGTTGATGGTGGCATCAAAGCAGATAATATTCGTCGCGCAGCTGATGCGGGTGCCGATACGTTTGTTGCAGGCAGCGCTATTTTTGGAAAAGACAATTACTCCAACGTGATTCAAGCGATGAGAAAAGCGTTGGCATAAGAGCAATTATTTTTTGAGTCAATGAAAAATAATTAATGTTGTTTATTGAAGTCAAAAAATTAAAAATTAAAAAATACAAATTCAACAACATTGTTAATTTTATCAATCCGAATTTTTATTATTAGTAAAAAATATTTGTTGTGATACATTCTTTTGAAAACAAAACTCACACACAGTATGTCAAGAACTTTTATATTTGATTCATTCAAAGCGCATCTCAAAGCAAGAGGGTTGGCGGTATTCAAGAGGTATTAAAAGATTTGCGAACACATATATTTGCCGGACAAGAAATTCACCAACTGACCTTGGGTTCGCAGGGTGGGACTCTGGTGATGACTTGCCCGGCGGTGGGTAACTTTATTCCCTCCACCATTTGCTACACTACGTCCATGTTTGTTCACCGCACCACCATCACAGGTTGCAGCGACCGGGGAGCCTGGCCTTGGCGTCCTTGGCAGCACTCGGTTGTTGCGGCCGTTATTTAAACAGTCACACCAACCTCCCACTAGGCGGCTCCTTGCGGGCCATTTTTAAGATTCAAAGCCCCTTAACGGGCCGAGCTGTGGAGGCTCTCCCTTGATCACCGAACTCGAATTCAAAAGCCTAGCTTCTCAAGGCTACAACCGTATTCCCCTCATCGCAGAAGCATTTGCCGATTTAGAAACTCCGCTGTCGCTCTACCTCAAACTCGCATTCTCTAAAGACGGCGGCAAGTTCAGTTTCTTGCTTGAGTCGGTCGTGGGTGGTGAGCGTTTTGGTCGATACAGCTTCATCGGTTTGCCAGCGCGCACTTTTCTCAAAAGCACGGGCTTTGGCGAGCAGGCCAAAACTGAAGTCGTCAAAGACAGCGTTGTCACTGAAACTCTATTGGGCAATCCATTAGACGTCATCTCACAATACCAAAAGCGATTCAAAGTTGCATTGCGACCAGGACTTCCTCGTTTTTGTGGTGGCTTAGCGGGTTATTTTGGTTATGACACCGTTCGATACATCGAAAAAAAATTAGAAAACTCTTGTCCACCCGACACCTTGGGTTGTCCAGACATCATGTTGTTGCAATGCGAAGAACTCGCCGTTATCGACAATTTATCAGGCAAGTTGTATTTGATTGTTTATGCCGATTCAAGCGCGCCAGAGTCCTACACCAACGGCAAAAAAAGATTGCGCGAACTCAAAGACATGCTCAAATATTCGGTAAGTGCACCTGTGATTCGCGCTACACAAACGCATCCTGTTGAACGTGAATATGCCAAGGCCGATTACATTCGCGCTGTTGATCGCGCCAAAGAATTGATTGAAGCGGGCGACTTTATGCAAGTGCAAGTGGGGCAACGCATCAAAAAAAAATTCACCGAAAGTCCACTGTCGTTGTATCGTGCATTGCGTTCACTCAATCCGAGTCCTTACATGTATTACTACAACATGGGTGACTTTCATGTGGTGGGCGCGTCTCCCGAAATCTTGGTCCGACAAGAGTCTACATCCGAGGGACAAAAAATCACCATTCGCCCATTGGCAGGAACGCGTCCTCGCGGCTCTACGCCCGAACAAGATGTGGCCACCGAAAAAGAACTCATCAACGATCCCAAAGAACGCGCTGAGCATGTGATGTTGATTGATTTGGCTCGCAACGACATTGGTCGCATCGCCAAAACAGGTAGCGTCAAAGTAACCGAGTCATTTGTTGTTGAGCGTTATTCGCATGTGATGCACATTGTTAGTAACGTCGAAGGTATTCTTCAAGACGGTATGACGTCGATGGATGTGTTGCGCGCTACATTTCCTGCTGGCACACTCACGGGTGCTCCTAAAGTGCACGCTATGGAGTTGATCGATCAACTCGAACCCACTAAGCGAGGCATTTATGGCGGCGCGTGTGGTTATTTGAGTTTTGCGGGCGATATGGATGTGGCCATCGCGATTCGCACAGGCATCATCAAAAATGAAACCTTGTATGTGCAAGCTGCAGCAGGTGTTGTTGCAGACTCTGTTGCAGAAATGGAATGGCGCGAAACCGAACACAAAGCGCGCGCATTGCTGCGTGCCAGCGAATTGGTTGAGGAGGGTTTGGAATGAAGCTCCTCATGATCGACAACTACGATTCATTCACATACAACATTGTTCAATATTTTGGCGAGCTTGGCGCGCAAGTTGAAGTTTTTCGCAACGACGAAATCACCATCGAAGGAATTGCACAGCGCAAGCCCGATCGTTTGGTAATCTCTCCCGGCCCTTGTTCGCCAGCGCTTGCAGGTGTTTCTATCGCCGCAATTCAACACTTTGCGGGCAAGATGCCCATCTTGGGCGTGTGCTTGGGCCATCAAAGTATTGGCGAAGCGTTTGGCGGCAAAGTGATTCGAGCCAAGCAAATCATGCACGGCAAAACCAGCGTGATTCACACCACACAAGAAGGTGTGTTTGCCAAATTGCCTGCACAGTTCACCGTTAATCGCTACCATTCGTTAGCGATTGAGCGCGAGACATGTCCCGAGCTCTTGCACATTACCGCGTGGACCGACGGCGGCGAGATCATGGGTGTGAGGCACAAACAGTTGCCCATTGAGGGCGTGCAGTTTCACCCCGAATCCATTCTCACCGAACACGGCCACGCATTGCTCAAAAATTTTTTGGATCAATAAAAATGATGACCGTTGATTTGCGCAGTGACACGGTAACTAGGCCTACACCCGCTATGCGTCAAGCGATGTTTGACGCGCCCGTGGGTGACGATGTGTTGGGTGATGATCCGAGTGTGAATGCTTTACAAGACCACATTGCAGATCTATTAGGTTTTGAAGCGGCATTGTTTATGCCCACTGGTACGCAAAGTAATTTTTGTGCAATTGCTGCGCATTGCGAACGCGGTGAAGAATATTTGGTCGGTCAAATGGCGCACACTTATCGCTGGGAAGGCGGTGGTGCTGCAGTGATGGGCAGCGTGCAACCGCAACCCATCTTGCAACAAACCGATGGTTCGATTGCAATTGCAGACATTGAAGCAGCGATCAAACCCGATGATGCGCATTACGCCATCACCAAAATGCTAGCGTTAGAAAACACATGGGGCGGCAAGGTGTTGTCCATGGATTATTTGCAACAAGCAACGGCATTTGTAAAAAGCAAAGGCTTGTCGCGTCATCTCGACGGCGCGCGACTTTTTAACGCAGCAGTTGCCCAAGCAACCATTAATAAAACCAAACCAAACGATGAAGCCAAACGCATTGCACAATGTTTTGACAGTGTGTCGGTGTGTTTTAGCAAAGGACTCGGCGCGCCTGTGGGTTCTGCATTGTGCGGATCCAAAGCATTGATTCATCGCGCGCATCGCGTTCGCAAAATGGCGGGCGGTGGCATGCGACAAGCGGGCATTTTGGCCGCTGCGGCGCATCATGCAATCGACAACCATGTGGGCCGATTAACAGAAGATCACGCATTGATGCAACATCTCGCCAAGGGTTTTTCTGGCATTAACGGTTTGCAATTTGAAGCGCCACAAACCAATATTTTGTTTGTGGATTTGGTGGGTGACGCCAAGCCTCTGGCCACACAATTTGTTTCTTATTTAAAAGACCACGGAGTACTGGTCAATGGTTTGTATCGATTGCGATTTGTCACGCATTTGGATGTCAATCAACAAGGTATAGAGCACGCCATCAGTGTCATCCAACAATTTTTTAAATCTCACGCATGAATTGAATCAACGAGGAAACCATGTCCATCACAGCCAACGAGGCCTTACAACGCACCATCGAACACCGCGAAATTTTTCACGATGAAATGCTCACACTCATGCGCATGCTGATGAGTGGTGAACTGTCACCGGTGATGACCGCGGCCATCATCACAGGCCTTCGTGTTAAAAAAGAAACCATCGGTGAAATCACCGCAGCAGCGCAAGTGATGCGCGAGTTTTCTACCAAAGTGCATGTGCGCGACAAAAAACATTTGGTTGATATTGTGGGTACAGGTGGAGACGGTTCGCACACATTCAACATTTCAACTTGCACGATGTTTGTCGTGGCGGCGGCTGGCGCCAAGGTAAGCAAGCACGGTGGACGCAGCGTGAGTAGCAAAAGCGGTAGTGCCGATGTTTTAGAAAGCATGGGCATCAATATCAATCTCAAGCCCGACGCCATTGCGCAATGCATTGAAGAAGTTGGAATTGGTTTTATGTTTGCACCCAATCACCATCCCGCCATGAAAAATGTCGCGCCTGTTCGAAAAGAATTAGGCGTTCGCACCATCTTTAATATTTTGGGCCCTCTCACCAACCCCGCATCTGCGCCTAATATTTTGATGGGTGTGTTTCACCCCGATTTGGTGGGCATTCAAGTACGCGCCTTGCAACGCTTAGCGGCCGAACACGCGTTGGTTGTTTATGGACGCGACGGCATGGACGAGGTGTCACTTGGCGCCTCCACATTGGTTGGCGAATTGCGCAACGGTGAAATCACCGAATACGAAATTCATCCCGAAGACTTTGGTTTACCTATGGTTAGCAATCGCGCATTACGCGTTGAAACGCCCGAGCAGTCGAGTGCGATGTTGCGCTCGGTCTTGGACAACGAAAAAGGCGCGGCGCTTGACATTGTTATTTTTAATGCAGGCGTAGCTTTGTACGCGGCCAATGTGTGCACCACCATTGCTGAAGGCATCGTTCTTGCGCGCAAAGCGCTTGACAGTGGCGAAGCCAAAAAACGCATGACGCAATTGATTGCGTTTTCTGCTGCGCATGCGGCATGACACACACACCACCATCATGAGCGACATCCTCCAAAAAATCGTAGCGGTCAAGCGTGAAGAAATTGCGCAAGCGCTTAAAAAAAAATCTTTATCTGCCATGCGCGATGATGCGTTCAGTCGCGTTTTAACGCGCGATTTTGAAGCGGCAATTCGACAAAAAATAGCGCAAGGCGATCCTGGAGTGATTGCAGAAATTAAAAAAGCCAGTCCGTCTAAAGGTGTTTTACGCGAAGAATTTATTCCTGCAGACATTGCGCAAAGTTATGCAGAATTTGGTGCGGCCTGTTTATCCGTTTTAACCGACAAACAATTTTTTCAAGGCGGTGTTGATTATCTTAAGCAAGCGCGTGCATCATGTGATTTGCCCGTCTTGCGAAAAGATTTTATGGTTGATGCCTACCAAATTTATGAGTCGCGCGCCATAGGCGCCGATTGCGTTTTGCTCATCGCCGCTTGTTTAGACGATGCGCAGATGCAAGAACTCGAGGCCATTGCACATTCATTAGATATGTCTGTGTTGGTGGAGGTGCATGACGCGCAAGAATTGCAACGCGCCTTGCGTTTAAAAACGCCATTGCTCGGCGTCAATAATCGCAACTTGCGCACATTTGAAGTGTCTTTAGATACCACATTGTCGTTGATGAAAGAAATTTCTAAAGACAAAATTCTCATTGCCGAAAGCGGTATTTTGCAACGCGGTGATGTGCAACGGATGCGGGACGCGGGCGTCCACGCCTTTTTGGTCGGCGAGGCTTTTATGCGCGCACCAGACCCTGGTGTGGCTTTGTCGCAATTGTTTTTTGACAACGATTGATTCAAAATAACTTGGCCGCATTCCATAACAATTTAAATTTGTATGACGCGCCTTCATCGGGCGAGTGGATGCATCAATTGGATGGTGGTTCAGATTTGTATCCGCAGTGGCGCGATGTGTTGCAGTCGTTTTGGAAAAGCGATCATGGTCAAGGATTGCATCTTTTTTTAAAAGAACGCTATCACAGCGGCGAAGTGATTTATCCGCCTGACCCGTATCGTGCACTCAGACTCACGCCCCTCGATCAGGTGAGTGTTGTGATTTTGGGACAAGACCCCTATTACGGGCCTGGTCAAGCCGAGGGTTTGGCTTTTTCTGTGGCCCCAGGTGTTGCAGTTCCCCGATCGCTCAAAAATATTCACAAAGAATTGGCCAGAGATTTGGGTCAAGCCGTGCCCGATCACGGATCTTTGGTGGCTTGGGCCAAGCGAGGCGTTTTGTTGCTGAACGCGAGCCTTACCGTGGCAGACGGACTGCCTGCCAGCCATGCCAAACACGGGTGGGAGTATTTAACCGATGCATTGTTGCAAGCGGTTGCTCAACGAAAATCGCCCTGTATTTATATGCTGTGGGGCGCCCATGCGCAGGCTAAAAAAGAGCAGATCGAGTCGGTAACGCGCGAATCGAGGGCTGAGTCCTTATTGCTTTTATCCAACCACCCGTCCCCTTTGTCGGCGAGTCGAGGGCCGACGCCTTTTTTGGGTTGCGGGCACTTTTTAATGGCTCAAAGTTGGCTGGCCAGTCGCGGTATTAGTATGGATTGGGGACTTTAGGCCTTTTTAGGCTCAAAAACTAGCGCCGTCATTAAGTTGCAGACAGTTGTTGACAATAAACATCTGCTATAATTTCAGGCTCGCCGGAGGGGTGCCCGAGTGGCTAAAGGGGGCAGACTGTAAATCTGTTGGCTTACGCCTACGCTGGTTCGAATCCAGCCTCCTCCACCAGCGAAGCTGTGTGGCGCCATGGGTGACTTTCAACTGTGACGACTTTGAGGTCTGATGCGGGAGTAGTTCAATGGTAGAACCTTAGCCTTCCAAGCTAATGACGCGGGTTCGATTCCCGCTTCCCGCTCCACAAGGTTTTGCCCGTCCGGCGGTGTGTTTGGCCCATGTGGCTCAGTGGTAGAGCACTCCCTTGGTAAGGGAGAGGTCGCGGGTCCGATTCCCGCCATGGGCACCAGTAGATATTTTTGAAGAATGTAATTAAT
>Ga0114974_10000174_pt1 | contig 57197 bp, 56 predicted proteins | sample S_130206_EF_Meta_FD_87318 | JGI IMG/M metagenome (GOLD analysis project Ga0114974, IMG submission 87318) | Freshwater microbial communities from Lake Simoncouche, Canada to study carbon cycling - S_130206_EF_MetaG | ecosystem: Environmental > Aquatic > Freshwater > Lake | place: Lake...
ACGGGCCATTACCCGCCTGGCGTCCTTGCCTCCGCTCTTGCCGTCCGGAAAGTAAGGAAGCCCGCTGGGCTTTGCCCTCGCCAGCCCACTCACACCGCTTTTGCTCATCTCTGTCATGTCCCAACTCGTCGGCAAACGCATCACCCTCGGGGTCACCGGCTCCATCGCCGCCTACAAGGCGGCCGACCTGACCTCTCAGCTCATCAAATACGGCGCCGAGGTTCAGGTGGTCATGACCAAGGGAGCCACGCAATTCATCACCCCGATGACCCTCCAGGTGCTTTCGCGCCGTCCGGTGGCGTTCGATCTCTGGGCGGAAGGGGCGAATTCCGTCCCAGGCCATATCGAGATCGCCGACACCTCCGACCTGTTGCTGGTCGCCCCGCTCTCCGCCAACGTGCTGGCCGAGTTCGCCCACGGCCTCGCCCCCGACCTGCTGTCCAGTATCTACCTCGCCACCCGCGGCCCGGTCCTCCTTTGCCCGGCGATGAACGGTAAGATGTACGAACACCCGGCGACCCAGGCTAACCTGAAGACCCTCCGCGGCCGCGGTCACGCGATCGTCGAGCCAGCCGAAGGCATGCTGGCTTGCGGGTACGAAGGCCTCGGTAAGCTCGCGCCGGTTGACGAGATCGTCAGCCGCGTGCTGTCGATTCTGGGCTGAGTCCGATGGACCCCCGCGCCCTCCGCCAGCGACTCGAGGCTTCGGCGAAGGCGCTGGGCTTCGATGCCTTCGGGGTGGCGCCCGTCGAGGTCGATGTCCGCGCCGACTATTTTAAGAAGTGGATCGCCGACGGGATGCACGGCGACATGGCTTGGCTCGCCCGTAATCCCGAGCGCCGCACCGACGCCCGCAAAGTCCTCCCTGAGGCGCGCAGCCTCGTGGTCGTCGGGTTGAATTACTACCAGCCTCATCCGCCCGCCGGCTACCGCATCGCGAAGTACGCCCTGGGTGCGGATTACCACGACGTGATCCTCGCCCGGCTACAGCAACTCTGCGAGGTCATGCGCGCAAGCGGCGGCGAGCAAAAGCCCTACGTCGACACCGGGCCCGTGCTCGAGAAGCCCGTCGCCGCCGCCGCGGGGCTGGGCTGGCAGGGCAAGAGCACGATCCTCATTCACCGCGGCGCGGGGACGTGGCTTTTCCTCGGGGTCATCCTCACGACCCTCGAACTCGAAGTTTCCGCCGCCAAGGAGCCGGACCGCTGTGGCACGTGCACGCGCTGTATCGACGCCTGCCCGACGGCGGCGATCATCGCCCCCTATCAGCTGGATGCCCGCAAGTGCCTCGCTTACCTGACCATCGAGCACCAGGGCTCCATCCCCGTCGAGTACCGCGAGGCGCTGGGCGACCGCGTCTTCGGCTGTGACGACTGCCTCGATGTCTGCCCCTGGAATAAGTGGGCCGTGGCCACGCGCGAAGCCCATTTCGCCCCGCGCCCGCACCCCCCGCTCCGCGAGACGTTGGCCTGGACGGACGAACAGTTCCTCGCCCATTTCCGCGGCACGCCGGTCGAGCGTCTCGGGCTCGCCCGCTGGCGGCGTAACGCGCTCACGGTCCTCGGCAATGTCGGCCAGCCGGCCGATCTGCCCGCCGCTGAGGCATTGCTCGGCGACGCTGACCCGATGGTCGCCGAGCATGCGGCGTGGTCGGTTGACCGCCTCCGCGCCCGCTGAACCTACGGGTTGCCTCGGACCCCGGCCTCGTCCTAATGGGAGCCGTGACCCTTGCCCAAGCCTACTACGCGCTCGCTGCAGTCCTGCTCCTCGGCGGCTTCCTTGTCTGGACCGGCGCCGAAGTCCTGCGTTCGTTCCGCCGCTCGGGCTTCGCGACCGCCGTCCTTGGGCTCGCCGCCGTGGTCTGGTTTGTCGCTTGGCTTTGGTTCCTGCCCGAACCGGACCTTGCCGGCATCAGCCGCAACGTCGTGCTCGGCGTCGGCGTCCTCGCGAGCCTCGCGACCTTTAAGTACATGCCCGACCTCTTGGCGGTTCGTTCCCTCGGGGTCCTGATGATGTTCCTCGCGCGCCACACGCTCGACGCCGGCTACACGCACTTGCCTTACAGTTTGCTGGCCGCGTCGGTCAGCTACGGCTGCTTGGTCATCTTTGGGCTCTGGTGGGCTTCTTCGCCCCCCGCCTTCGTGCAGCAGTGCGACTGGGTACTCGCGTCGACCTTCCGGCACCGCGTGCTGGGGGCGCTCTTCTGCGGCCTCGGCCTAGCGTGCGTCTACCAATCCTTCCACCTGGCGTGAGCCGCTCCCTTCTGATCGTCGTCTCGGGGCCGGCCGGCAGCGGCAAGACCACCCTGTGCTCCCGGCTGACGGAGGCCTACCCCTCGGCGATCCGCCGCGTGATCACGTGCACGACCCGCGCCCCCCGCGCGGGCGAGGTCGACGGGGTCGATTACCATTTCCTGTCGCGCGCGGACTTTGAGCGGCAGGTCGCCGCCGGCGTCTTCCTCGAGCACGCCCAAGTCCACGGCAACCTCTACGGGCCGCGCTCGGCCGATGTCGGTCGGCACCTCGATGCGGGTTTCGACGCCTTGCTTAACGTCGACGTCCAAGGCGCCGCGACCATCCGCGCGCAAGGCGCCGCCGACCCGCGCCTCGCGGCCGCGCTCGTCACGGTCTTCATCCGGGTGAGCGACCACGCCGAGTTGCTGCGCCGGCTCACGGGTCGCGGGACCGACCCCGCCGATGAAATCGCCCGGCGGGTCGCCGCCGCCGAGGAGGAGATCCGGCACGCGGGGGCCTACCAGCACGTGGTCGAGAGCGGGAGCCGCGCCGCCGACTTCGCCGCGCTGCAAAGCATCTACCTCGCCGAGAAGGCCCGTCGCCCATGATGGAAAAGAACGACATCGCGTCCGTCCTCGACGAGATCGCCACGTTCATGGAGCTGACCGGGGAAAACCCGTTCAAGATCCGCGCGTACTCCGCGGGCGCCCGCATCCTCGAGACTATGACCGAGGACCTCGGCGAGCTCATCGCGAGCGGCAAACTCGCCGACATCCCCGGACTGGGCGAAGCGTTGGTCGACAAGATCACGACGCTCCGGCGCGACGGGGTCCTGCCTTTCCACCAGAAGCTCAAGGCCTCGATTCCGGCCGGGCTCCTCGAGGTGATGCAGATTCCGGGCCTCGGCCCGAAGAAGGTCCGCGCGCTCTGGACACAGCTCGCCGTCGAGGATCTCGCGAAACTGAAGGCGGTCTGCGAAGCCGGCGCCGTCGCCGAGCTCAAAGGCTTCGGCGCGAAGACGCAGGAGAAGATCCTCGAGGGCATCAAGAACCGCATCGCCTACGGCAAGCGTCACCGCTGGTACGAAGCCGCCGCCATCGCCGAGCCGATCCTCGCCGGCCTGCGCGCGCTTCCGCAGGTCTCGCTCGCCGAAGCCGCCGGCTCGCTCCGCCGCGCCCGCGAGACCGTCGGCGACCTCGACTTCCTCGTGGCCTCGTCGGAGCCCAAGCCGATCATGGATTGGTTCGTCGCCTACCCCGGGGTCAAGGAGGTCACCGCGCAGGGCGAGACGAAGTCCAGCGTTCGCTTCGAGAACGGCCTGCAGGCCGACCTGCGCGTCGTGCCGGCCGAGCAGTTCTATTTCGCGCTCCATCACTTCACCGGCTCCAAGGAGCACAACGTCGCCATGCGCCACCGCGCGCTCGGCCGCGGCTTGAGCATGAGCGAGTGGGGCTTCAAGCCCGTCGACGAGCACGCCGTCGCGCCGGGTGCCCGGAGCGAGGCGGAGGTCTTCCGGGCGCTCGGGTTACCGTGGATCCCGCCCGAGCTCCGCGAGGGCAATGGCGAGATCGACGCGGCGGAAGCCGGCCAGCTCCCGCAACTCGTCGAGCTCGCCGACCTGCGCGGCGTCTTCCATAACCACACCACGGAATCCGACGGCGATCACACGCTCGAGCAGATGGCGGCCGCGGCCGAGGCGCACGGCTGGGACTACCTCGGCATCTCGGACCACTCGAAGTCCAGCTTTCAGGCGGGCGGCCTCGACGAGGCGCGCCTGGCGAAGCAGCTCGCGGCCATCGCCGCGCTCAACGCCTCGAAACAGTACCGCGTGCGCGTGCTCGCCGGCAGCGAGGTCGACATCCTCAAGGACGGCACGCTCGACTTTGCGGACGACGTGCTCGCCCGCCTGGACTTCGTCGTCGCGTCGGTGCACAACCTTTTCACCTTGGACCGCGAGGCCCAGACGGCCCGGATCATCAAGGCTATCGAGAACGAGCACGTCGATATGATTGGGCACCTCACCGGCCGCCTGCTTAATAAGCGCGAGCCCTACGAGGTCGACATTGCCAAGGTCATCGACGCCGCGGCCGCCAACGACACGATCATCGAGCTCAACGCCAACCCCTGGCGCCTTGACCTCGACTGGCGTTGGTGGCGCCGTGCGGCCGAGAAGGGCGTGCTGTGCTCGATCAATCCGGACGCGCACCATATCGACCAGCTGGCCTTCGCCGCCCACGGCGTGCGCATCGCCCGCAAGGGTTGGTTGACGAAGGCGCAGGTGCTCAACACGCGCCCGCTGCCCGAGGTGCTCCGCTGGCTGGGTCGCTGAGCGCTCCTTCCGGCTCGCCCTGAGGGCGCGGCCCGTCCTATCCTGCCGCATGCTGCACGATAAGCGCCGACTGCTCCTCATCGCCGGACCTTGCTCCCTTGAGTCGGAGGCCAATTGCCGGACCGTCGCCACGGAGCTCAAGGCCCTGGCTGCCCGCCACCCGGAGCTAAACATCATCTTCAAGGGCTCGTATGATAAAGCCAACCGGACCTCGCTCGGCGGCGACCGTGGTCCCGGGATGCAGGCGGGCCTCGACCTCCTCGCGATGGTGAAGCGGGACTACGGCTTCCAGGTGCTGACCGACATCCACGGCCCCGAGCAGTGCGAGACCGTCGGCAAGGTCGTCGACGTGCTGCAGATCCCGGCCTTCATGTGCCGCCAGACCGACCTCCTGGTCGCCGCCGCCAAGACCGGCAAGGTCGTCAACGTGAAGAAGGGCCAGTTCCTCTCGCCGTTCGAGATGCGTTTCGTGGTCGATAAACTCGAGGGCGCCCAGGCTGCCGAGATCTGGCAGACCGACCGCGGCACGACCTTTGGTTACCAGAACCTGGTCGTCGACATGCGCTCCTTCCCGATCATGGCCGGCTTCGGTCACCCGACCATCATGGACGCGACGCACGCGGTGCAGCTCCCCGGCGCGGCCGGCGGCGCTTCCGGCGGTCAGCGCGAATACGTCCCGGTGCTCGCCAAGGCCGCGCTGGCCGCGGGCGCGGATGGCCTCTTCATGGAGACGCACCCGGACCCCCAGAAGGCGATCTCGGATGGCCCTTCGCAAGTGCCCCTCGCGGATTTCCCGGCGCTCGTGGAGTCCTGCTTGCGCGTCTGGAAAGCAGTCCGCGCCTAGGCACGGAACGCCGCCCGCGCCGCCGCGCGGTCGAACTTACCGCGCGCGTCGCTCGGGAGTTCCGCGACAAACGCGTAGGCTTTCGGCCGGGCCGCCGGTTCGAGTCGCTCGGCCGCGAGCCGTAACGCCGGCTCGAGGGACGGCTCGCCCACGACCAGCGCCACCACGCGCTCACCCCAGGCTGGGTCGGGCAAGCCAAGGACTTGGACGGTCGCCACGGAGGCCAGCGCGGCTACCACGCGCGCTGGGTCGACCTTCTCGCCGCCGGTGACGATCACTTCGTCGGCCCGCCCGAGAATACGCACGGTGCCATCGGCGGCCATTTCCGCGCGGTCTTGCGTGCGGAGACCCGCCGCGGGGAAGTGCTCCGTCGGCCAAAACCCGACGGCGAGCGCGGGCGTCGCGATGGTCAGGAGGTCTCCGTCTAACCCGAGCCGCACGCCGGGCAGCGGGGTCCCGCGCGGTGGCTGGTTCTTCCACAGCCGTTCGGGCGGACAGAGCACGCACGCGGCGGCGGTCTCCGTCATCCCATAGGTGAGGTAGACGGGCAGGCGGCGGTCGCGGATTTCGCGGAGGCACGCGGGCGGCACCGCCGACCCGCCGAGAAGCACGACCTTAAAACGACGGAGCCAGGCTTCGCCCTCAGGCCGTGCCAGTAAACGCATTAGCTGCGCGGGGACCAGCGAGGCGATGCGCGTGCCATCGGTGGGCAGGTCCACGCTGGGCAAGCGCCCTTCGGCCGGGAACCGTCCGTCCAACGTCACGTGCCGCCCGCCCGTCAACGCGGCGCGCACGAACGGCATCAGTCCGCTGACATGCCACGGCGGCGTGAGGGTCGCCCCGTGCAACGTCGGGCCCAGCCCGCGCGCGCTCAGGAAGTCGCCCAAGGTGCGGACCGCCGCGGCCAGCGAGGACGGGTCGTGGACCGCGAACTTCACCCGCCCGCCGGTCCCGCCAGTCGGGATCATCGTGCGCCCGCGCCAGTTGGCCGGCCACCCCGCCGGCGCCGGCCCCATCGGGGTGAGCTCCATCCCGACCACGGTCGTGCCCTGCGGAATCAGTCGCATCGCTTCGGCTAGCTCCTCGGGGCCCCAGTGCGGGTTGCCGAGGAACACGGGCTCTTCCGCGCCCCAGGCCGTGGCGACGGCGGCGAGGAAGGTCGCGTGGTCGCGGTGGAAGACGGCGACCCCGTTCATGCGAGTTCTTTCCAGAAGTCGTCCCAGTTTAGGTCGAGTAAGCCCCGGACCATTGGCCCGCCGGCGTGGCGATCGCGGCCATCGCGTTCAAAGCGGCCCAACGTATCGAAGCCTACGGTGCCCGCCGCCGGATCCTGCGCGGCGAGCCAGAGCGCGGCTTGTCGACCGATGGCCGTCTCGAAGGCGGAAGAGTAGACGACTGGTCCAAGGCGCGTCGCGCGCCAGGCGCGGAAGGTATCCCAGTCGCCCACGAGCGACGGCTTCACCACCACCGGGCCGGCCCAGTCGACGCCGGCGGGCGTGAGGAAGGATTCGTCGAGGGCGACCTGGTCGGCACCGAGCGAGGCGTAACCCGGATGGCCGACGGGCAGCGGTTGCTCGAGGAAGTCGACCCGCGGCTCGGAGCGGGCGAAGTCCGTCCACGTGCGCGCCGCGGCGAGGTCGAGGCCGCCGTTGGCGTCCAGGCGCAGGCGGACCGCGGGCACGCTCGTCAGGATGCCGCGCACGTCATCCGGCCTAATCGCGGCGTCGAGTTTCACCTTCACGGTGGCGAACCCTTCGGTCACCTTCGCGCCGACCGCCGCGCTCGTCGCGCGCTCGGCCAATCCAGCGCACGTGAGGTGGCCGGTGAATCCCGCGATCTCGGTCCAATGCGCACACGAGGACAGCGCGGCGCGTAAGCAGGGTAGGGCCTCCCCGGCGGCCTCGGCCACGGCGCGCAAACGCCCGAGATTACCTTGGGCTGAGCGGATGACTTCGACCGCCTGCTCGATCGTCTCGGTCGGGAAACCCGGCCAAGGGGCGACCTCGCCGTAGCCCACGCCTTCGGCGGTCTCGGCCCGGAGCAGGAGTCGGTCAACCGCCTCCACGGGGCCGCGACCGGTCAGTAGCGGCTGTCGGAAACGCCGCCGGACACGTAAGAAGTCGATTTTGCCCCCGTTCATCCCTTCGATGTTCGCTAAACGGGCCCCCGCCGCAAAAACAAATTGCCAGCCTTCGGGGGGTACCCTTACACCCTTTGGGGAAACCGACCTCTCATGGCCTCCTCGAAATCCCCGGGCCGCGTTTCCCTAGATGAACGCTTCTACCTGTCTGCCGACAGGTTTTTCCCGGCCAACGCCGGGCTAGGCCTGACCTACGATGACGTCTCGCTGGCCACCCGTTACTCGGAAGTCCTCCCGCGGATGACCCGGCTGGATTCGGCCCTTTCCGACGCCTTGCCGCTTTCGCTCCCGATCGTGTCCTCCGACATGGATACGGTCACCGAGCACCGTATGGCCATCGCCATGGCGCTCAACGGCGGCCTGGGGCTCCTGCACTACAACATGACCGAGGTTGTCCAGTTGAGCGAGGTCCGCCGCGTCAAGAACCACATCCACGGGATGATCGGCGACCCTGCGGTCGTCTCGCCGGACCACACCATCGCCGAGGTTCTTGCCCGCATCGAGCACGATGGCCTCGCGTTCAGCACCTTCCCGGTCACCGGTCCGGACAACGTCCTGCTCGGCCTCCTGCCCGGCAGCGCCGTGAAGGAGCGCCACGGCCAGCGCAAGGTCGCCGCCGTCATGACCCCGCGCGCCCAGGTCTTCAGCGTCTTTGAGAAGGACCTCGGCAAGGACCCCATCGCCACCGCCGACCGTCTCTTCTCCGACCACGTGGGCCAGAACAAACTCCTCGTCGTCGACGCCAAGAACCGCCTCCGCGGCCTCTTCACTTTGAGCGACATCGAGCGGATTTCCGAGGAGTCCCGCGCGCATGTCCGGCCCACGCGCGATAGCCACTTCCGTCTGCGGGTAGGCGTGGCGGTCTCGGTCCCCCGCCGCGCCGACGGCGAGATCGACCGCGATCGTTTCCTCGCCCACGCCGCCGCCCTCGTCGAGGAAGGCGCCGATGCGCTCGCCATTTCGACCGCCCATGGCCACACCAAAGGCGTCGGCGAGGCCATCCGCCTGCTGCGCAAGGCCCACAAGGGTCTGACCCTCATCGCCGGCAACGTCACGAGTGGCGAAGGGGTGGAGTTCCTCGCCGCCGCGGGCGCGGACACGGTCAAGATCGGCCAGGGCCCCGGCTCCATCTGCACGACGCGCATCGTCGCCGGCGTCGGCATCCCGCAGCTTACCGCGCTCTACGTCGCTTCCCGCGCCGCGGCCCGCAAGGGCGTCCGCATCCTCGCCGACGGCGGCATCACCAAGTCAGGTGACATCGTCAAGGCGCTCACGCTCGCCGACGCCGTGATCCTCGGCGGTCTCCTGGCTGGTAGCCGCGAGGCCCCGGGCAAGCTGATGGAGATCAACGGCAAGACCTATAAGGAATACCGGGGCATGGGTTCGCATGAGGCCATGCGCAAGGGTTCCGCTGCCCGCTACGGCCATTCCGCCAGTGGCAAATTCAACAAGGTCGCCGCCGAAGGGATCGAGGCCCTCAAGGAGGTTTCCGGTTCCGTGGACCAGGTCCTCGGCACCTTGGCCGGCGGGGTCCAGAGTGGCCTTGGCTACCTCGGGGCGCAGAATTTGGCGGAACATCGGGCCAAAGCCCGTTACATTAGGGTCACCCCGGCTGGTCAGCGTGAGGCGGCGCCTCACGACGTGATTGAAATCAAGGCCGGCTCCTGATACTCGTCCCCTCTCTTCCCATGCTCGCATTCGTCCGAGGCCTCCTCGTCTTCCTCCTCGGCGCCGTTTTTGGCGCCGTTGGCATCCTGCTTTTCCTCCCGACGTTCTCGGTGACGGTGAACAATCATCCGGACAACCGTCCGGTGGCGGTCGTGAAGGCCGAGCCGGTCAAGCCGGCCGAGCCAGAAAAGCCTGTCGCCAAGGTCGAAGAGAAGCCCGCGGAGCCCGTCGCCAAGGTTGAGGAAAAGCCGGCCGAGCCCGCGAAGACCGAGGAACCGGTCGCGAAGACCCCGATGAAGGAAATCGCCGCCGAGCCGGCGAAACCCGCGGAACCCGTCGCCAAGGTCGAGGAAAAGCCCGCCGAGCCCGTGAAGGCCGCCAAGCCCGCCAGCGACGAGAAGCTCGACTTCACCTTGCTCAATGGACGCCCGCTCTTCTGGCCGGCCGCCGTCGCGGTGACCACCGCCACCAGCACCCCCCTCATGGAGAAGGGCGCCAAGGTCGCCGACATCCCCCTCGACGTCGGCACCACCTTACAGATCTCGAAAGTTCTCGGTGATGGCGCCTTGCTGGTGCGCGCTCAGGGTCTCCAGTTCGAGATCGACCATCGTCTGACGGACTTCGATGCCGTCGTCCGCAAGAAGATCCAGGAAGTGATCGACGCCGGCAGCAAGGTTCCGCCGCCTTTCAAGTCCGCCCCCGTCTACGTGGCCCCGATCGCCCCGATCCCGGTCATCCCCGCCCCGAAGCCCCCGGTCACCGCCCCGGCCCCGAGCACGGTAGGTTCCTCGGCCTCCCCGGCGACCAAGCCTTCGCCGACCCGTCCGGCTGGCGCCTCCTTGGACGACAAGATGAATTCGCTCTTTGGCCGCAAGATGTCCGAAGAAGAGAAGGCGGATGCCAAGGCGGCGACAGAGAAGAAGAAGACGCCTGCCAAGTGAGCGCGGCCAAGGTTTATTCTTGGAACGTCAACGGCGTCCGCTCCGCTCTCGGTAAGGGCCTCGCTGACTTCATCGCCACCGCCGACCCCGACGTCCTCTGCCTGCAGGAGACCAAGTGCGAGTCCGCCACCGCCCGCGAGCTGGGCTTGGCGTTCCCGCACCAGACGTGGCACGAGGCGGAGAAGAAAGGTTACTCCGGCACGGCCGTCCTCTCGAAGGTCGCGCCGCTTTCGGTCGCCACCGATTTCCCCGGCGACCATCCGGCGGAAGGCCGCGTGGTCACCGCCGAGTTCAAGGGGCTCTTCGTGGTCAGCGCCTACGTCCCGAACTCGCAGCGCGACCTCGAACGCCTCGACTACCGCCTGCAATGGGATGCGGACTTCCGCAAATACCTCGCCCGCCTCGCCAAACAGAAGCCAGTCGTCGTCTGCGGCGACCTCAACGTCGCGCACGCCGAGATCGACCTCGCCAATCCCTCGACGAATCGCCGCAACGCCGGCTTCACCGACGAAGAGCGCGAGTCTTTCAGCCAGTTGCTTTCCCAACACGGTTTCACGGACACCTTCCGGGCACAGCACCCCGAATTAGCGAAGCGGTACAGCTGGTGGTCGTACCGCCCGGGTATCCGGGCCCGGAACATTGGGTGGCGGCTGGACTACTGCCTGACTTCGGATGGGCTCAAGTATTCGCAGCCGGACATCCACGACCAGGTCACGGGCTCGGATCACTGCCCGGTGTCCGTGCGCGTTCAGGCCGAGCTCTGATCCGGCGACTTGTGTTCGCCGGTCAGTCGGCGCACCCAAGGTACGAGCACCAGTAATAGCAAGGTCACACCGCCGACGATTAGCGCCTGTTCCAGGAAGAAGCGTGCGAGGGCCGCAGGGTCCGTGCTTTTAAATTCCGCCGCGGCCACGCCCGCGAGCTTGTTGCCGAGCGCGGTGCCGAGGAACCAGATGCCCATCACGAGCCCGGTCAGTCTCGCCGGAGAAAGCTTGGACATCGAACTCAACCCGACTGGGCTGAGGCAGAGTTCCCCGATGGTCTGGAGGAAGTAGACGGCGATCAGCCACCACGGACTCACCTTGCCGGCGGCGGTGAGCTTCGCGGCCGGGATGAGCAGGGCGAACGAAAGGGCTACGAATAACAGCCCACAGACGAACTTCATCGGGATCGAAGGCTGATGTTTCCGTAGGCTTACCCAGAGCCACGCGAACAGCGGCGCGAGGATCAGGATGAAGAGCGAGTTCACCGACTGGAACCACGACGAGGGAAACCGGAAACCCAGCAGCTCGTTTTGCGTGAGTTCGTCAGCGAAGAGCGTGAGCGTCGAGCCGGCCTGTTCGAAGACCGCCCAGAACAAGATCGCGCAGACGTAGAAGACGAGGATCGCGGCGATGCGCCGGCTATCTTCATCTCTTCGCAATACTCCGAAAAAGATTATCCCGGCAACGGGTAGCCCGAAGCAGATCATCCCATAGGCGAGCCTGGCGAAATCGCGGGCGATCTCGTCGCCCTTGCTTTCCCTCAAGTCCATGATGATTCGGTCTGCGCCGATCACCACCCCGAGCAACGCCGCGGTGCCCAAGGCGATGAGCGCTAGACGCCCCCATGGGCGGGCTGAGTTCGCTTCTGGCGGATGGCCGATGTGAGAGAGCCAATGCCAGTGGCGCAAGTAGACGATCATGCCGAAGGTCATGCCGATGCCGGCGGCTCCGAAGCCCCAATGCCAGCTGTGCGTCGGGTCGAGACCCCACGTTGTTAGATAATGGCGGAAGCTATGAATTGTGATTTCGGCTCCCCAGATCGTCAGGTGCGTATCTTCCGAGCTTTGCGCGAGCCAGCCGACCACCAAAGGCGCCGCGAACGCGCCAAGGTTGATGCCCATGTAGAAGAGCGAGAAGCCCGCGTCGCGTCGTGCATCGCCGTGCGAGTAGAGTCCGCCGACGAGCGTGCTGATGCTCGGCTTGAGCAGGCCAGTTCCGAGCGCGACGAGGATGAGCCCCGCGTAGAACGTGGGTACGGAAGCGAATGCCAGGCAGTAATGGCCGGCGGTGATGATCAGTCCGCCAATCAGGACCGCCCGCCTCGCGCCGATGAAGTTGTCCGCGACATAGCCCCCGAGGATGGCCACCATGTAGCTCGTCATGGTGTAGTTGCCGTAAATCTGCGTAGCGAAGTCCTGGTCCATCCCCATCCCGCCCATCGCCAGGGGCGCGATCATGAATAGCAGGAGGATCGCCCGCATACCGTAGTAGGAGAAGCGCTCCCACATCTCGGCATAGAACAGCATACTCAGCCCCCGGGGGTGGCCAGCGATGCCCCCATGATCGCGCTCGGTGTGCTTGGCCGGCGATTCGACGTCTGGGGTCAGTTCGTGCATCGGAGGGGGTTATAAGGGGGGAAACGGGGGAGGGGGAGTCGGTAATGCAATCCAGACCGACCCACGGGTCGGCGTTGACAAAGGGGTCCTAAGGCCTAGTTTTGAGACTCATTCTCAACTAGCGTGACCCCGCTCTCCCAGCTTCTCCCCGGCCAATTCGGGAAACTGGCCTCGCTCAACCCCGAGCGGGCGGTGGATCAGCGCCTCATGGCATTAGGACTCCTGCCGGGCATGGCGTTAAAATTGGTCCGGAAGGCGCCCTTGGGTGACCCCTTGGCCATCGAGTTCGGCGGCCAGGTCGTGAGCCTCCGTCTGGCCGAGGCGGAGAGCCTCATCGTCGACGTCTCGGCCGATTGCCCGATTCAGCGCCCCCGTCGCCCGTGAGCGCCTCGCCCGACATCCTCGCCGTCGCGTTGGTCGGTAACCCGAACACCGGCAAGTCGACGTTGTTCAATGCGTTGACCGGGATGCGGCAGCGGGTCGGCAATTACCCGGGTGTCACGGTCGCCCGCAAGTCTGGCACCTGCGACCTGGGCGATGGCCAAAAGGTCGAGCTGGTCGACTTGCCTGGGCTCTACTCCTTGGCCGCCGCCTCGCCGGATGAGCAGGTCGTCACCGATGCGCTGGCGGGCAAGATCGAGGGCGAGCGGGTGCCCGACGTGATCGTGCTCGTGGCCGACGCCACCAACCTGCTCCGGAATCTTTTCCTCGCCTCGCAGTTAGCCGAGCTCGAGCGCCCGGTCGTCCTGGTGCTCAATCAAATCGACGTGGCCCGCGCCCAAGGCCTGCGGATCGACCCGGCGCAGTTGTCGGCCCGGCTCGGCGGGGTCCCGGTCGTGTTGGCCTCCGCCTGGCAGGGCGAGGGCGTCCCGGAGGTCCGGTTGGCGATCGCCGAGGCCGCGCGGGCTCGGCGCTTACTCCCGCGGGTGGAGTGGCCGGCGAACATCGCCACCGCCCTCGCGGAATTGACGCGCGTCGTCGCCGCCGACACCGGCCGGCCGATTTCGGCCGCGGAGGCACAACGTCTGCTGTTCGACACGAGCCCGGCCTTACCGGAGCGCCTCGGTTGGTCGGCCGCCCAGCGCGACCCAGTCATCCGGGCGGCCCGCGAGCAGGTCCGCCGTTCGGGCTTCAACCCGCTCGCGGCCGAACCTTTGGTTCACTACGCGCGCCTCCGCAAGGCGTTGGAGGGGGTGGTCCTCGAGGGAGCCGGCAAGGCGGGCCGCACCGCTGCGGTCGATCGCCTGCTGCTGCATCGCGTCATCGGGCCCTTGCTCTTCGCCGGCATCATGCTGGGGCTCTTCGCCGCGGTCTTCTGGCTGGCGAAATTCCCGATGGAGTGGATCCAGCACGGCGTCGACGTCATCAAGGGCGTGGTCGCGCCGCCGCTCGACGCGTACCCCATGCTGCAGAGCCTGCTGACCGACGGCATCATCGGAGGGGTCGGCGCCTTCTTGGCGTTCCTGCCGCAGATCCTCATCTTGTTCCTCTTCGTCGGGATCCTGGAAGACAGCGGCTACATGGCCCGGGCGGCCTTCATCATGGACCGGCTGTTCAGTTGGTGCGGGCTCAACGGCAAGAGCTTCGTGCCGATGCTCTCCGGCTTTGCGTGCGCCATCCCCGGCCTGCTTTCCACGCGCACGATCGAAGACCCCAAGGCCCGCCTCGCGACCGCCTTCGTGGTGCCGTTCATGAGCTGTTCGGCGCGCTTCCCTATCTATGCGCTCATGTGCGCCGCTTTCATCGGGCCGCTCCACGGCCCCGGCTGGGAGTCGGTCGTGATGGTCGGCATGCACTGCGTCGGGCTGCTCTTCGCCGTGCCGACGGCGTTCGTCCTCACGCGCTACGTGCTCAAGGTGAAGCCGCAGCCATTCGTCCTCGAGCTACCCCGTTATCAGATGCCCAAGCCCCGCGACGTGCTCTGGCGCATGTGGCAGAACGCCGCGGAATTCGTCTCCAAGGCCGGCACGGTCATCTTCGCCATCACAATCATCGTGTGGGCGCTCTCCTACTTCCCGCGCGACGCCTCGGTCGCCGCGCGCATCAAGGCGGCCAACCCGACGGTCGCCGAGGAGGTGGTGAAGGCCCAGGTGCAAGCGGCGTATGTCGAGCAGTCGTACATGGGCCGCTTCGGCAAGGCCGTGCAGCCGGTCTTCGACCCGCTGGGCTTCGACTGGAAGATCACCGTCGGCGTGCTCGCGAGCTTCCCCGCGCGGGAGGTCATCGTCTCGACGCTCGGCGTGACCTACTCCGTCGGAGAAGGGGCCAAGGCCGATAGCCGGCATCTCCGCCAGGCGATGCAGGATGCCAAGTGGTCCGAAGGGCCGCGCGCCGGCCGCCCGATTTTCTCCCTCGCCGCGGTGCTCTCCCTGATGGTCTTCTTCGCGCTCTGCTCGCAGTGCGGCCCGACGATCGCCACGCTCGCCCAGGAGACGGGCGGTTGGAAGTGGGCGGCGGGCTCCTTCGTCTACATGACGGCCCTCGCTTGGGTGGTCGCGACCCTCGTCTATCAGGGCGTCAGCCGCATCTCATGAACATCGAAGCGGTCATTGTCGGGGCGGTCGTGGGGGTGGCCGCCGGCTGGCTGGCCCGCCGCTGGCTCATCGCCGCTCGCCGCCGCAAAGAAGGCGGCTGCGCCGGCGACTGTGGCTGCGCGACGAAGGTGAAGCCGCGGAAGTGACCCAAAAGGGGTTGACCGGTTGACCAGTTGGCCAGAAGAGCTCGGTTGCCTCCCTTGGCGCGCCGGCAGGAATCAGCGTCCCCGCTGGTCCGCACCTCGCCTGCGCCGCTGAGCCTCCGGGCCTCGCCGGCTGTCTTTCTGGCCAACCATTCAACGGGTCAACCAATCAACTAGCTCCCGCCTTACACCGGCTGCTGCTGGCTGAGGCAGTGCAGCGCCCCGCCTTCGATCAGCAGGACGCGGCAGTCGATGCCCACGACCTTGCGACCGGGGAAGCAGTCGCCGATGATGCCCAGCGCGACCTGGTCCGAATCCTGGCCGTAGAGCGGCACGAGGACGCCGTCGTTCACGATCAGGAAGTTGGCGTGGCTCGGTGGCAGGTCGCGGCCGGCGAGCCGGATGGGCGTGGGCAGCGGCAGCTCAAGGATGTCGAGGCGCTGGCCGCGCGGGCGCATCTCGCGCAGGCGCCGGAGGTTCGCCTGCATCGGCGCGTGGTTGGGGGAGGCCTTGTCGGCTTCGCTGACGGCGAGGATCGTGCGCGGCGCGATGAAGCGGGCGAGGTTGTCGATGTGCCCGTCGGTGTCGTCGTTGGCCAGGCCTTCGCCGATCCAGAGGAGTTCGTCGACCGCCAGGCCGTCGCGGATGGCGGCATGGAAGGCGGCATCGTCGCGACCTTCGGCGCGGTTCGGGTTATTTTGGACCGCCTCGGTGGTGAGGAGCAGGCCGTCGCCGGAGACTTCGATGCCGCCGCCTTCAAGCTCGAACGGGTAGCTGAATTTCTTCACGCCGAGCCGCGCGGCGACCTTGCCTGGGACCTGATTATCGAGCGACGCCTCGAACTTGCCGCCCCAGCCGTGGAACTCCCAGTCGGTGAGCGCGAGCTCCTTGGTCTGGTCGTGCTTCACGAAGATCGGGCCGTGGTCGCGGCACCAGACGTCATCGGTGGCGATGTCGGTCAGTTCGATGACGGAGAGATCGGCCTTGGCCGCCTTGAGCGCGCGTTCGGCTTCGGCGCGCAGCTGACCCGCGGCGTTGATCTTCACCGGCTGGAACTGGGCGATCGCCGCTGCGAACTCGGCGAACTTCGCCGGGATGAGACCGTAGTGACCCGGCCAGAGTGCCGGGTTCGAGGGCCACGAGAGCCACGTGGCGGACTGAGGTTCCCATTCCGCGGGCATGCGGAATCCGAGGGAGCGAGGCGTGGCCATGCGGAAGGTCAGTCGCGCAGCCGGCGCGTCAGGTCGCCGTAGGCGTCGATGCGGCGGTCGCGGAAGAACGGCCAGATGCGGCGGAATTCGCGCTGCTTCACGAGGTCGCAATCGGCGAGGAGGATTTCCTCCTGCTCGATGGAAGCGCGGGCGACGATTTCGCCATACGGGTCGGAGACGAAGCTCTGGCCCCAGAACTGGGTGCGGCCTTCGGTCCCGACGCGATTGGTCGCGGCGACGTAGCAGCCGTTGGCGACGCCGTGGCCGCGCTGGACCGTCTCCCAAGCGTTATGCTGCGCCTGGCCGAGGGCGGCTTTCTCCTCGGGGAGCCAACCGATGGCGGTCGGGTAGAAGAGGATTTGCGCGCCGCCGAGGGCGGTGAGGCGCGCGGCCTCGGGGTACCACTGATCCCAGCAAATGAGCACCCCGATGTCGCCGTGCGCGGTCTTCCAGGTGCGGAAGCCCAGGTCGCCGGGGGTGAAGTAGAATTTCTCCTCGAAGCCCGGGTCCTGGGGGATGTGCATCTTGCGGTACTTACCGAGCACGGTGCCGTCGGCGTCGATGACGGCCGCGGTGTTGTGGTAGACTTCGCTGCCGCGCGCCTCGAAGAGCGGGGCGATGATGACGACGCCGAGGCGCTTCGCGGCCTTGGCCAATTCGGTCACCGATGGGCCGGTCTCGATGGGCTCGGCGAGGTCGAAGTTCTTCGGGTCCTGGTTGATGCAGAAATACTTCGTGGTGAACATCTCCTGCAGGCCGATGATTTTGGCGCCCTTCGCCGCCGCTTCCTCGATGCGGGGCAAGGTCTTGCGGACGTTCGCCGCCGGGGTGTCCTCGGCGGTGAGCTGGATGAGACCGACGCGGACGGAGTCAGCCATGGGGCGGGTCGTCAGTAGACGAGCTTGTTGATCGGGTACTCCACGATGCCCTCGGCGCCGGCGGCCTTGAGGGTCGGGATGAACTCGCGGGCCTGGCGGGCGTCGATGATGGTCTCCACGGCGATCCACTCCGGGTTGCTCAGCGGCGAGACGGTCGGGTTACGCAAGGCGGGGAGGGCGGCGGCGACTTGCTCCAGCTTCGCCTTCGGGAGGTTGAACTTGAGGCCGACCATGTGCTGCGCGGCGAGGGCCCCTTGCAGCATGAGGACGATCTGCTCAATCTTGGCGCGCTTGGCGGGATGCGCCCAGGCGGCTTTGTTCGCCACGAGGACGGTGGTGGTCTCCATCAGCTGGGCCACGATGCGTAGCTTGTTGGCCTTGATCGAGGAGCCGGTCTCGGTGATGTCGACGATGGCGTCGGCGAGCTCCGGGACTTTCACCTCGGTGGCCCCCCAGGAGAATTCGACTTCACAGTCGACGCCTTGGGACTTGAACCAGCGTCGGGTGGTCTCGACGAGTTCGGTGGCGACGCGCTTGCCGGCGAGGTCCTGGGCCGTCTGGACCGGCGAATCCTCGGGCACGCAGAGGACCCAGCGGGATTTCTGGGCGGAGGCCCGGCTGTAGATCAGTTCGCAGACTTGGACGACGTCGGCGGCGTTTTCCTGGACCCAGTCCTGGCCGGTGAGGCCGCAGTCAAAGAAGCCATGCTCGACATAGCGCGCCACTTCCTGTGCGCGGATGAAGCGACCATCGAGGGCGGGGTCGTCGAAAGACGGGCGGTAGGATCGGCTGCTCTTGGTGACCGGGAAGCCGGCCTTGGCGAAGAGCTGGAGGGTGGCCTCCTCGAGGCTGCCCTTGGGTAGGCCGAGCATCAATTTCAGGGCTTCCTTACTCATAGGATAATCGAGGAAGCCCGCCCCGCCCCCTTTCGGCAAGCCTTACATTGGGTAGGCCGGGGTTTGGCGGGGGCTGGGGCGGCCCGCCGGGGTGTTAGTTATTGACTCCCTTTCGGCGGGAAAGGACGCTTTCGGCCTCCCCCTACCGCCATGCAGCGCACCCTGCTCATCCTCTCCACCTCTTTCCTTTTCGTCGCCTGCGAGGGCCTCAAGAGCCCGTGGTCATCCACCTCCTCCCCGGAAGGTTCCGCCGCCCCCGCCGTGGCCACGGACGCCCCGGCCTCGGTCGATGGCGCCCCGGTCGTCACCACGCGCTTCTCGTGGGAAAAAGAATTGGCCGCCGGTGAAACCGCCAAGCCCGTCGCTCCCAAGGAAACCGTGGTCGAAGCCCCGAAGGACGCCGGCAAGGCCCGCGTGATCTCCGTCCGCGAAGACGCCGGCCTCGTCGCTCTCGCTCGCTCCGAGAAGCCCGAACCCAAGTCCCGCCTGCAGCTCGTCAAGGATGGCAAGGCCATCCTCGTCGAAGTCATCCGCTCGGACGACAAGATGATCGTCGTCGGCATCATTCCCAATCAGGACAAGGCTCCCAAGCTCGTCCCTGGTGATGAAGTCGGTTGCGGCGTGCTCGCCCCGGCTCCGGCCGCCCAGTAAGCTCGCCCCTCGGAGCGAGACAGCCCCGTGACAGAAGGACCCGCCTGCCCCGTGCTGGCGGGTCTTCTTTTGGGCGGACCCGCCGGAAAGCAGGCTAAAGCCGCCCGCTTCCCCTCCATCGTTGACCGTTTCCGCTGGCACGGCTATTGCTCGAAATCCCACCGTACCTATGCCCGAAGTCTCACCTGCGCCCCGCTCCGGCATCTTGCTCCGGAAATTGCTGACCATCCTCGCCGGGTTGGTGGCCTTCGTCCTGCTCGCGGGTTTACTCGCCGTCTGGGCCTTGGGCCGCTTCTCGCCAGGTTTAGTCGACTCCTCCTTGGCCGATGCCACCGGTGCCCGCTTCGCGGTCGAGAATAACGACACGAACCTGCTGGCCGGCCGGCTTTCCTACGCCGGCATCACCATCACCAACCCCACCCGGTGGAGCGAGCGCGAGTTCCTTAAAATCCGGCGTTTCCACCTGGACGTGGACCCGTGGTCCTTTGTGGGGGCCGGCACCCAGAAGGTGCATGAGGCCGAGCTGGACATCGACCGGGTCGTGCTGACGGGCAAGTCCGACAAATTGCTGGAGCTCCTGGGCGATAACAACGCGCTCGATATCGCAAAGTCCTACAAGGAAGCCGCCCGCGAGACCTCGGCCGCCCCTGCCGGGCCCGCCCAGCCGGCCCGCGCCTACCAGATCGACAAGTTGCGCGTCCGCGTGGGCCACCTGACCGTCATCGGCGGCGACGGCACCGCGCGCCGGCGCGTCCTGCTGGATCAAGACATCAACTTCGTGTTCGAGGCCCAGGGCGTGACCGACCGCAACGAGAAGGAGACCATCGAAAAGCCGTTGCAGGCACTCCTGCAGAAGGAGCTGACCAAGGCCGCCACCCAGTTGTTGTTCGATGTACGGACCGAACGCCCCCGCCCCTCCATCACCGAGCAGTTGCTTGGCGACAAATAATTTCCCGATGTCCGACCCCACGCCCACCTCCGACAACCCCCCGCCCGCCGACGACGCCCTGCGCCTCGCCGAACTCGCGGGCGAGGTCGCGCGCCTCAAGGACACCCTCCTGCGCAGCCACGCCGACCAGCAGAACCAGCAGCGCCGCCACCAGCGCGAGCGCGAGGAGCTGCGCAAGTTCGCGACTGCCGGGCTCGTGGAGGATCTCCTGCCGGCGCTCGACGCGCTCGCGCTCGGGCTCGAGTCCGCCGCCAAGCAGGCCGAGGCCAAGGCCGTGGCCGAGGGTTTCCGCATGGCGATCCAGCAGCTGCGCACGACTTTGACCGGGCATGGGCTCGCGGAGATCAACCCGCTGGGTTTGGTCTTCAATCCGGCGCAGCATGAGGCCGTGGGCCAACAGCCCAGTGCCGAGATCCCGGAAGGCAACGTCGTCCTCGTGGCGCGCCCAGGCTGGTCGCTCAACGAACGCGTGTTGCGCCCGGCGGCCGTCTTCCTTTCCTCCGGCCCCGCCCGCTGATCCCCGGTCATGGCTGCAGACTATTACAGCATCCTCGGCATCGCGAAGGGCGCGCCCGCGGACGAAATCAAGAAGGCCTATCGCAAGAAGGCGATGGAGCACCACCCGGACCGCAACCCCGGCGACAAGGAAGCGGAAGAAAAGTTCAAGTTGGCCTCGCGGGCCTACGAAGTCCTCAGCGACCCGACCAAGCGTCAGCAGTACGACGCCGTGGGGCATAACGTCTACGAGCAGGGTGGCTCCGCCGGTCCGAGTCCGGGTGCCGGCGGCGGCTTCCGGGGCTCCGCCCCCCGCGATATCTTCAACCAGATGTTCGGGGGTGGGGGCGGGGGTGGTTTCGGCGATATCTTTGGCGGGGGCGGCGAGGGTGCTTCGGATAACTCCGGCGAGGACTTGCGCGTGGATGTGCGCGTCACGCTCGAGGAGGCCGCCGAGGGGGTTGAGAAGAAGATTCCCTACCGTAAGCACGTGCCGTGCGGTAAGTGCGCCGGTTCCGGCGCCGAGGCTGGCGCCAAGCGCAGTCGCTGCCCGACTTGCCATGGCCAAGGCCAGGTGATCCGGTCGCAAGGCTTCTTCCAGATGCGCCAGACTTGCCCGGCTTGCGGGGGCGAGGGCGAACGCATCGACAAGCCTTGCAAGGGCTGCTCCGGCGAGGGCCGCGTGATCGCCGATACCACGGTTTCGGTCCGCATCCCGCCCGGGGTCGACACGGGTACCCGGTTGCGTTCCGGCAGTAATGGGTCGGCCGGTCGCCGCGGTGCCGACGCCGGCAATCTCTACGTCATCATCTCCGTCCAGGAGCACGAGCTCTTCGACCGCGATGGCGACGACCTCATGGCGTCGATCCCCGTGAAGTTCACGGTGGCGGCGCTCGGCGGGACCATCGCCGTCCCGAAGCTCAAGGGTAAGACGGTGCTCAAGATCCCCGCCGGCACGCAGGGCGGGACCACCTTCCGCCTGCGGGGCGAGGGGATGCCTAACCTCCGCGGTAACGGCGCCGGCGACCTCCTGGTGCGCGTCGACATCGATGTGCCCAAGAAGCTGACCGACGAGCAACGGGATGCGCTCAAGACCTACCAGCAGGCCTGCGGCGACGAGGCGGCCCCGGTCGCCGAATCCTGGAAGCAGAAGTTCAAGAAGTTCTTCCCGTAAGCGCCCTTGCCCGCCGGGGTCGGTTGCGTAAAGTCCCCGGATGCCTCGCCACTCCGGCCAGACCGACCGCTTGCTCCGCCGCCTCCGCTGGGCGGAGCTCGACGAGGCTTGGTTGCAGGCGTTTGCGGCGCTGGCCCGCGACGAGGATCTGGCGGGCGCCGGCTTAGCCACCAGACCCGGTCTGAGCGGCGACCCTTCGGGTGCGTTGCTCGCCGGCGCCGGTCGGGCCCGCGCTCGCGTCGTGGCGCGCCAGCCGATGACCATCGCCGGGCTCGGGATGATGCGGCCGATCTTCGCCGTCTATGACCCCGCCTGCGTCGGCCGCGCCTTGGTGGCCGAGGGGACGGAGGTCCCCGCCGGCACCGTCGTCGCCGAGGTCGAGGGGCCCGCGGCGAGCTTGCTGGCGGCCGAGCGGATTCTTCTTAATTTTCTGCAACGGTTGACCGGCGTGGCGACCCGCACGCGCGAGCATGTGCGCGCCCTGGGGGCATCGCCGACGCTCCTCCTTGACACGCGCAAGACGACGCCGGGCTTCCGGATGCTCGAGAAATATGCGGTCGGTCAGGGCGGCGGTTATAACCATCGGCTGGGCCTCTTTGACCGGATCATGGTCAAGGATAACCACCTCGCTGCGGGTGGGGCCACCGTCGCGGCGCGGATCCACGACCTGGTCACGCGGGCCCGCGCAGCCCGACCGGATCTGCTTCTGGAGGTCGAGGTGGATCGGCTCGACCAGCTCGAGCCCGTGCTCGCGGCCGGCGCCGATATCATCCTGCTCGACAACTTCACCTTGCCCCAGATGCGCGAGGCCCTCCCGTTGATTCGCGGCCGCGCGTGGAGCGAGGTCAGCGGTGGCGTCAACCTCGCGACCCTGCCGGCCATCGGGCAGGTCGCGCCGGACTTCGTCTCGTGCGGCGCGCTGACCCACGCCGCGCCCTGGGCCGACCTCGGCCTCGACTGGCTCTGACATGACGGCGCTCGATAGCAGCATTCTCCTGGCTTTGCTCGTCGCGGGGGAGGCGCCCGTCAGCGGGGATCGTCTCGCCAAGGAGCTGGGGGTCTCACGGGTCGCGATCTGGTCGCGCTTGGAGCGCCTCCGCGCCGCGGGTTTCACTTTCGCGGCGTCGACCCGCAAGGGTTACCAGTTGAAGTCGGTACCGCGCGCGTTGCACCCGGCCTTGCTCGATGCGCACCTGCGTCGGCTCAAGGTGATGGCTCCCGTGGAGTGGCTGGCTTCCGTCGATAGCACGAACTCCGAGGCGGAGCGGCGATTGGCCGCCGGGGCGGAGGCGCCGTTCGCGGTGCTGGCCCAGACGCAGACGGCGGGGCGCGGGCGACTGGGCCGCCGCTGGCACAGCGCGACGGCGGGCAACCTCTACCTCTCGCTTGCCTTCCGTCCGTTCATCGCCCCGGAGCGGCTTAAGCCTTTCACCCTCTGGATGGGCCTCGCGCTCTGCGCCCACCTTGAGGCGGCCTGCGGGGTGAAACTGGGACTGAAGTGGCCCAATGACCTGCTCGCCGCCGATGGCCGCAAGGTCGCGGGGATGTTGACCGAGGCGCGCCTCGATGCGGACAATGTGCGCGAACTGGTCTTTGGCGTAGGCCTCAACATCGCCGGCGCGGCGAAGGATTTCCCGCCTGAGTTACGGGCGGCCGCCGGCTCGCTCGAGCTGGCGACCGGGGCTCGCCTCGACCCGAATCGCGTCGCGTCGGAGGCGATCGCGGCCTTGTTCGAAGCCTGGGAGAGTTTCGCCGAGGGCCGCTGGCGCAAGGAGTTCAAGTCGCGGTGGGCGCGTTACGACACGTTGACCGGCAAGTCGGTGCGGGTGGGTTTGCGGGGCGACCCGGTGGCAGGGGTCGTCGACGGCATCGACGACGATGGGTCGCTCATCCTGCGGACGGGCGGCCGCCGCCGCCAGGTTATCGCCGCCGGGGAAGTCACCCTGCGTCACCCTTAACCAAGCGCCCTTGCCCCCGGCTCCCCCGGACCTTACACCTTCCCCGTGGCCTTGCTTTGTTTCGATGTCGGCAACACGCACACCCACTGGGGAGTGGTCGAGGGGCGCGCCGTCCGTGCGCACGGCGAGCTGCCGACGGCGGTCCTCGACACGGCCGCGCTCATGGTCTTGCTACGCGAACACGCGGCCACGGGTATCGCCTTAGCTAGCGTGGTGCCGAAGGTCACCGCGGTGATCCAGCCGGTGCTGCTCGCCGCCGGCTTACCCTTCTATCACCTTCGCCATGACACGGTGCGCGGGCTGGGGTTTGATTACCCGACTCCGGGCGAAATCGGCCAGGATCGCTTGGCCGATTGTATCGGGGCCCAACTCGTGACCGGGGCGCCCGCCGTCATCGTCGGCATGGGGACGGCCACCACTGTCGATATCCTGACCGAACGTGGCTACGCGGGTGGGATCATCGCCCCCGGCTTGGGCGTGATGACGCAGTACTTGCACGAACGCACGGCCTTGCTGCCGGCGCTCGACCCCGCGGGGTTGCTCGGCGGGCCCGCCATCGGCAAATCCACCGTCGATGCCATGCGCGCGGGTTGTGCGCTCGGCTTCGCTGGCATGATCGGCGCGCTCTTGGATGGGGTCGCCGCCGAGTTGGTGCGCCAAGGTTCCGCCCCGCCACAGGTGATCGTCACTGGGGGAGCGGCGGTCTACCTCCCCGCCAGCTGGCGCGACCGCGTGCGGCATGAGCCCCACCTCACCTTACTCGGGCTGGCCGAGGCGCACCGCCGGCATTTCGCATGAGCGCACCCGACCCCCAGGCCCGCCTCCGCCGGCTCGTGCCGTTCCTCGCGCTCGCCGTGGCCCTGTTCGCCGGGGTTTTCGTGTTCGCGCTGGTCTCGGGGCGCGCCCCGGCGCTCTGGCCGCTGCTGGCCGGAGACCTCCTATTCACCGCCATCCTGGTCTTCGTGCTGTGGCGGCTGCTGGGTCGCCGCTGAGCGTTCAGACTTTGATCATCCGGAGCAGGGCCTTGCGGCGCGCCCGGATTTCACGGCAGCCCGCCTTGGCCAGTCGGTCCGTGGAGAAAGCCTCGACGGTCAGGCTCGCGACCGCCGTGCCATAGACCATGGCTTGGCGGAGGGTCGCGAAGTCCGTCTGGCCCGTCGCGGCCAGGTAGCCGAGTAGGGCACCCGCGAAACTATCGCCGGCCCCAGTGGGGTCGCGTAGCTCGGTGACGGGGAAGGCCGGCAGCGCAAAGAGGCCTTCTTCATGGAAGAGCACGGCGCCGTGCTCGCCCTTCTTGATGATGACGGTGCGGCAGCCGTGTTCGCGGAGGCGACGCCCGGCGACGATCACGTTGGACTCGCCGGTCAGCTTGGCGGACTCGGTGTCGTTGACCACGAGGAGGTCGGCACGGCGCATGACTTCGCCGAGCGCTTCGCGCTGCGTCTCGATCCAGATATCGATGGTGTCGGCCAGCACGAAGCGCGGGGTCGTCAACTGGTCGAGCACGCGGAGCTGGAGGTCGGGTCGGATATTGCCGAGCATCACGAACGGGGTCGCGCGGTGCGCGGGGGGGAGCGCGGGCTTGAACTGCTCGAAGACGTTCAGCTGGAGGTCCTCGGTGTCGCGGCGGTTGTAGTTCTCGTGGTAGCGGCCGCGCCAGGCGAACGTGCGTCCGGACGGGTCGGTGGCCAGGCCGTCGAGGTCGATGCCGCGCTTGGCGAGCTTCGCCCGGTCGCGGTCGCGGAAGTCGTGACCGACGACCCCGACGATGCGCGGGGGCGCGAAGTAACTCGCCGCGAGGCAGGCGTAGGCGGCGCTCCCCCCGAGGATACGTTCGCCGGTTCCGTGCGGCGTGATGATGCTATCGTACGCGACGGACCCGACGACGAGGACGGGGTCGGCGACGCGGCCGGGGGCTTTGATGCGAGTCGGGGAGGTCATGCGAAAAGTTCGGGGCGGGCGGCTTGCAGGCGGTGGAGCGCGAGGAAGGCCAGGGCGTGCGTGGCGGGGTCGGCGGCGGCGGCGCGTAGCGCCTCCCGGGGGTCGACCAGGAGCACTTCGAGCTCCTCGTTTTCGTCCGGGGCGGGGGCGGCGCCGGGGTGGACACCCTCGAGCAAGACGAAGTGGGCGTGGTTGGATTGGATGGCGGGATTGGGCGCGACCGTGCCAAGCAACGTCGCGCGACCACCGAGGTAGCCGGTCTCTTCCGCAGTCTCGCGGGCGGCGGCGATGCGCGGGTCCTCGCCGGCTTCAATCACGCCGCCCGGCGGTTCGACGGAGAGCGCGCGCGTGCCGAAGCGGTGCTGGCGCACGAGAACCAGGCGTCCGTCCGCCGTCACCGGCAACGCGAGCACCCAGTCGTTGGCGCGGAGCACAAAGAAATCACCCTCCCGATGATCGAGAGGGTGATGGCAGTGTTCCTTGTAAACCCGGAAAACCTTGCAGTCGGCGTGGAGCGCTTCGTGCTGGACGAGCCAGCGGGCGGGCGCCGACATGCTTCGCCGCTTACTTGGTTTTCAGCTTCTGACCGATCTGCATCTTGTTCGGGTTGACGCCCGGATTGAGATCTTGGAGCACCTTCAGCGAGAGGCCGACCTTCTTGGCGATGCCACCGAGGGTGTCACCCTTGGCGACCGCGTACTCGCCCGGGCCGACGGCGACGGACTTCGCGCCGTTGGTGCCAGTGGCGTTAGCGGCGACGACGGGCTTCTTCACCGCGGTCTGGAGGGCGGTGATGGCGTCCTGGGTAAGCTTGTTGTTCTCGGCGATGCCGGCCTTAATCGCGTTGATCTCGGTGCCGATGGCGGCGAGCTCGGTCGCGGCGGCCTTGCTCTGGAGCTCAGCCGACACCTTGGCGGTGTCTTGCTGGGCGGCGAGCGCGGCGCCATTGGCGGCTTCCGCGGCGGACTTGGCCTTGAGACCAAGGACTAGGCCGGCGGCGCCGAGGGCGAATCCGACGATGCCCACGATGAGCGGGAGCTTCGATTCGGACGAGGAGGAGGAGGAGATGCTGTCGTTTTCCATATGGTGAGGAGTTTTGCGGGTTGGAACAGTTGGAGATTAGCGGTTTGACAGGGACGGCAACACAAAATCAGACTGCGAGTCGGGTTTCGGGCAGTATCTCAATTGGTAGAGTCCCTGCTTTGGGAGCAGGGTGTTGCAGGTTCAAGTCCTGTCTGCCCGACCACCCGTCGGGGGGTCCGCGTGGCCCCTCGGCGGATCAGGCGTAAGCCAGGGTCTGCCCAGCCTTGATCACGGTGACGTGGTTCGCCCCGTCCGGCCGGGTGGAAGCCTCGGTGCGCCCGACTACCTGGGCGGCGATGCCGAGCTCGGCGGCGAGGGCCAGCGCGACGGGTACGTCGCGGGGGTCCAGGAAGATCTCCAGTCGGTGCCCCATGTTATAAACCTTATGCATTTCCTCGGGTTCCGTGCCGCTGACCCGGGCGATCTCGGCGAAGACAGGCGGGGTCGGGAAGAGGTTGTCCTTGATGAAGTGGACGCCCGCGCCGAAGCGCCGGCACTTGGTCTGGCCACCGCCGGAGCAGTGCACCATGCCGCGGACCTTGGCCACCCCGAGGGCGGCCAGCAGGCGGATGACGTACGGGGCGTAGGTCCGGGTGGGGGACAGGAGGGCTTGGCCGACGGTCAGCCGGGAGCCCGGGAGGGGGTCGGCCAGCCGGTGGGGGCCGCAATAGGCCAGCTCGGCGGGGGTCGCCTTGTCGTAGGTCTCGGGGTATTTCTCCGCGTAGTACTTAGAGAGGAGCTCGTGCCGGGCGCTGGTCAGGCCGTTGGAGCCGATGCCGCTGTTCTCCGCCTGCTCGTAAGTCGCCTGACCAAAAGAGGCCAAGCCCACGATGGCCAAGCCTGGTCCGACGCGGCCGGCGTCGACCACCGCGGAGCGGTCGAGGATGGCGGTCGCGGTCGAGTCGACGGTCAGGGTCGGGGTGAGGTCGCCGACGTCGGCGGTCTCGCCGCCCCCCGAGGCGATGCCGAAGCCCTGGGCGCGCAGCATCGCGAGGACTTCCTCGGTGCCTTCGATGAGCTCGGCGAGGATCGCGCCCGGGATCGCGCGCGCGTTGCGATTGATCGTCGAAGAAAGGATCACGCCTTGGGTGACGCCCACGCAGAGGAGGTCGTCGATGTTCATGACGATGCTGTCCTGCGCAATGCCGCGGAAGACGGTGGCGTCGCCGGTTTCTTTCCACCAGAGGTACGCGAGCAACGCCTTGGTGCCGGAGCCGTCGGAGTGCGTGACGACGCAGCGTGCCGGGTCGCCGGTGAGGCGGTCCTCCACGATCTTGCAGAAGGCCAGCGGGAAGAGCCCGCGGTCCAGCTTGTCGACGGCGGCGTGGACGTCGCCCTTGGAGGCGGAGACCCCGCGGGCCGCGTATCGGCCGGTATCGGGGGAGGGCTTGCTTTCGGACGCCATGACGCTTGCGTGCTTATCTCCGCCCGCCCGGGTGGGTCAACGCCCTTCTCCCTCATGCGCCGTTTCTTCGGATCTCGCCCCGCGTTGGGCCGCTGGGCGATCGGGCTGCTGGCGTTGACCTTGGTCGCGCTCGGCGGGCTCCTCGGGTCGCGTTGGCAGGAGAGCCTGCGGTGGAAGCTGGCCACCGCGATGCACCAAGCGTTCGTCGCGCGCGATGTGGCGGCGATGGAGCGCCTCTATGACTGGACCGACGTCGATGCCGCGACCCGCGCCCGCGTCCGCCTGATCATCCTGCAGGAGTTCGAGCTGCCCGTGCTCGAGGTGGCGCCTCTGCCGACGCCACCCCCGGATCTTTCGGCCTTGGTCGACTTCCGCCCGAACCTGGTGCCGACTGGCGTCATCCGTGTCATCCACGACACCCCGGACCGCCTTTCCTCCGAATTCCTCATCGGAAAGGCCGGATTCGCGGAGTATCGCCTGATCAACCTCGTGCCCGCCAAGTGACCGATTCTTGACAGCCGTCCCGCTGCCCGCACTTTTCCAACTTCCCTATGGCCGATAAGAACGACAAGCGCCCCGAAAGCGTCCCCGGTAAGTTCTACGTGGATTCGCAGTGCATCGACTGCGACCTCTGCCGCGAGACCGCGCCGAAGAACTTCACCCGCCAAGACGACGGTGGTTACTCCTACGTCTTCGCCCAGCCGACCACCCCCGAGGAGGTCGAGAAGTGCCAGGAAGCCCTCGAAGGCTGCCCGGTCGACGCCATCGGTAAGGACGGCGAATAATCCCCCGCCCGGCCTTTCCCCAGCCCCGGTCCGCCGGGGCTTTTTGTTGGCTGTGGTCGCGCGCTTCGCCTACGGTCCGGGCATGGGCGTGAAAATCTCCTGCGACTACCTCGGCGACCTCCGCGTGCGCGCGAAGCACGGGCCTTCCGGCGTCGAGCTCATCACCGACGCACCGGTCGATAATCAAGGCAAGGGCGAGTCGTTCTCGCCGACCGACCTCGCCGCGACCGCGCTCGCCTCGTGCATCCTCACGATTCTCGGCATCCAGGCGCGCGGGCTCGGGCTTGATTTCCGCGGCATGCGCATCGAGGTCGAGAAGCACATGACCGCCCAGCCGCCGCGCCGCATCGCCAAGCTCGACGTCGCGATCCACATGCCCGCGGGTATCGCGGAGGAGCTGCGCCCGCGCCTCATGCGCGCCGCCGAAGCCTGCCCCGTCAAACAGTCGCTGCACCCCGAGACCGAGATTGCGCTGGATTGGAGCTGGGGTGCATGAAGTTCCCACGCCACTGGGCCTTGGGCAGCGTCGGCGCCGCCCTCGCGTGGGGTTGGTCCGATGTGTCCCGCGAGGCGGCCCAAGCCGAAGCCGATCGGCGTGCCCAGAGCTTGGACGAAAGGCTCCGCGGCGCCCGTCGGCCGGATCCGCAGCACGGCTATTACCCGGGCCGCCCGATTCGCGAGGAGGTGCTCCGTGAGTTCGGCCGCTCCGGCGACGACCTCTTCGCCGCCGTGACGCGCAACGCCAGCGGCGCCGAGGTGCTCAACGCGGCGCAGATGCTCTTCGTGGATGTCGACCTGCCGGCTCCGGCCGCGCCAGGCCTGCTGGCCCGGTTGTTCGGAGCCAAGCCGCCGACGCCGGGCACGCCTTCGCCGGCGGAGGCTGCCGCGGTCGCGCGTGCCGTGGCCTGGGCGACCGCGCATCCTGGCTGGGGTTGGCGCATCTACCGGACGGCCGCTGGGCTGCGGCTACTAGCGACGCACGCCTTGTTCTTCCCGGAGGACGACGTGGTCCAGGCCGCGTTCCGGCAGCTGGACGCGGACCCGCTGTATTGCCGGCTATGCCTTTCGCAGGAGTGTTTCCGCGCGCGGTTGACACCTAAGCCGTGGCGCTTGGGGATCCGCGCCGAGCCGCCGCGCTGGCCTTGGGTCAACGCCGCTGCCGAGGGCGAGTGGATCACCTGGCTCGCCGCCTATCGTTCGGCTTCCGCGTCGCGCGCCACCTGCGAACTCGTTCGCACCGTGGGCCCGACGGAGATCCACCCGGACCTGCACGACCTCGTGGCCCTGCACGACGAGGCCTGCAAGGTCGGTAGCGGATTGCGGTTGGCCTGAAGGCTTCGCCAAGAAAAAGCCCCCGAGGTCCGGGGGCTTGATCGCGAGGCTGGGGGTCGGCGCTTAGCCGCAACCGCAACCGGCGGAGCCGCATCCGCCTTGCTTCGCTGCCACGGGTTCTTCGGTCGAGCAGCAGCCACCTTCGGAGCTACCTTCGGTGGAGCAGCAACCGCCTTCGGAGCCTTCCGTCGAGCAGCAACCGCCAGCCGAACCTTCCGAGGAGGAGGAGCAGCCGCCGCCTTCGGATTCACCCGAGCCGGAGCCACAACCACCGCCGCCGCAGCAACCGCCGGTTTGGTGCGGGTGGCCGTGGGCGAGCTCGGTCATCTCGGCCGCGCGGACCGCGACGACTTTGACGTCGAAGTGGAGGGTCTTGCCAGCGAGCTCATGGTTGCCATCGAGGACGGCTTCTTGGCCTTCGATGGCCTTGATCGTGAGGGTGCGCATGCCATGGTTGGTGTCGGCGCGGAAGCGCATGCCGGGCTGGACCGCGTGGCCACCGAAGGCGTCGAGCGGGACGCGCTGCAGAAGTTTATCGCTGTACTCGCCATAGCCGAGCTCGGGCGGGACGGTGACGGTCTTGGTGTCGCCGGCGACGAGGTCGACGAGGCCTTGCTCGAGGCCGGGGATGATATTCTGGTAGCCTTGGAGGTACTCCATCGGGCCCCGGCCTTCGGAGGCGTCGAGGATGTTACCCTGGTCGTCCTTCAGGGTGTATTCGATGCTGACGACGGTGTCTTGGGCTACGCGCATGGTGATTGGGACGGTTGAACGTAGGCGGTTTCCAGGGTGTGGCAAGGCGACAAGCCATCTAAACCTTGACCCCGCGAGGGGGCTTGGTTTCCCTCGTCCTCCCTGCTGTTTGGGGCCGTAGCTCAGTTGGTAGAGCGCGTCGTTCGCAATGACGAGGCCGTGAGTTCGAACCTCATCGGCTCCACCAGCAGGGACCGTCGGCCTACTCGGCCGAGCCTTCGAGGCGCCGGATGTGCGCGTTCGCAGGGGCGATCTCGGGCAAGGGCTCCCGGCTGGCGGCGCCGCCGAGCTCCCTGACGCGTTCGCCCTGGGGCCGGATGCGGGTCTCGTAACTGCCGATCGCCGCGTCGAGGCCTTCCGAGGCCGCGAGCAAGCCCTTGCGGACTTTGCCGAAATGTTCAGCGAACTTCATCAGGCGGTCGTAAAGCTCCGTCGCTTCGTCGGCAATCCGGCTAGCATTCTCGGCCTGCACATGTTGCTGCCACGAGAGGGTGATCGCCCCGAGGAAGCTGATCAGGGTCGCGGGGGTCGCGATAAGGATACCCTCGCGGCCGGCCGCCATAATCAGGTCGTTGTCGCCTTCAAGCGCGGTGCTGAGGAGGGATTCGGCGGGCAGGAAGAGCACGACCTTATCAAAGGGCTGGACGCCCAGTTTCTGCATGGCCGCCGGGTAGTTCTTGGCGGCGAGGTCGCGGATGGTCTTCTTGAGTTTCAACGCATGCGCCGCCACGAGTTCGCGCCGGTTCGGCGCGGCTTGGTCGGCGATGGCGACGTCGAACTCGGGCACCTTGGAGTCGATGATGAGGCAGCGGTTACCCGGCAGCTTCACGATCAGGTCGGGGCGGGCGTCGTCTTGCGAGACCTGTTCGGCGAAATCGCAGTGCGGGCTGAGGCCGGCCGCTTCGACGACGTTGCGCAACGTTTGTTCGCCCCATTTGCCGCGGTGTTGCGACGACTTGAGGACGGAAGTAAAGTCGTTGGTGCTCGCGGCCAGTAGGCTCGTCGCTTCGCCGATTTGCTTCATCTGTGCGTTGACCGCGGCGATGGCCGCGCCTTGGCCCGATAGGCCTTGTTGCATGGCGCTGCGGTAGCTCTCCAGCGCGGTGTTGATCTGGGCGATCAACGGTTCCACCCGCGTCGAGACCTCCTTGGTCACATCGGGCGCCATGCCTTTGAGCACGTCGGCGCTGGTTTTCTCGAAGGTGAGGCGCAGTTCGGAGAGGGCCTTGGTGTAGCGCGCCTCGGCGTCGGTCAGGGCTTTGAGGTGATCGCCGCGGAGCTGCGTGATGACGCGCTCCTGGGCCTGCGCGGCCTCGGTGAGTTGCTGTTGCGCGGCCAGCTTGGCGGCCTCGGCCCCGGAAGCCCGCGTGAGGGCCTCGGTCTTGGCGGTGCGCTCGCGTTCGGTGGCCGCGTTCGCCGCCGTGAGTTGCCGGCGCGCTTCCTCCAGGAGGGCGGCGGTGGCCAAGTCGGCGCCGGGAGCGTCGGCCCCAGGCTTGCGGCCGAAGGCCACGAAGACCAGTAGGCCGAGCACGAGGAGGAGAAGGATGGGCGTCAGGGTATCCATAAGGTCGTAGGTTGCGTACTCTGCCCGGTCGCACCTCGACCGCAACCCCGGGCGCTCAGCCCCGCGGGTCGTTCTCGATGGCCAGCGCGTTGCCCGATTCCCAAGCAGCTTCGTAGGCCGCGACATACTCGTCCTGACTGCTGCCCGGGACGGCGGGTTCGCCCCCGATGCCCGCCAGGAAGCCGTAGCGGATGGCATGGGCGACTTGGCGGCGCCGCGGCGTCATGCGTTGGTCGGTCCATTCGTTGGCGCGCCGGAATGCCTCGTCGGGAATCTGCGATTTGACGGAATGGCCGACGAGCCAAGCGATCACCCCGGCGTGTGCGAGGTCGCTGATCCGGCGGACGGAGGGGATGGGGGCCCGGTCGCCGGCGATGCCTTGGGCGACCTGACGTTGGATCTCCAATTTAAGGATCACCCGCCAGCGCTCCTCGGTCGTGAGCAGGCCGAAGTCGAAGTCCGGGTCATCGGCGGCCGAGTCCCGGAGCTCGCTCCGGGCGTAGGTGCGCCATTTTTCGAGCCAAGCCGTCCACTCGTCGGAACCGCGAAGGGGAGGTTTGCCTAGCCATTCGGGGATATCGTCGCGCATAAGGGGGCTGGGGTTGTTTCTAGGCCAAATCGGGGTATTTACGCAAGTTTAATAGTGAAACTCTGTTCACCTTCCGGGCCGTCCTTAGTTAGGCCGTCAAATACACCCTAATAATCGTCAAAAAAGGGTAAAAATAGCGGAAACTAATCGAACAAATCTGGTTTCATGGTGTTATCCCAGCATCCCCTACCTCCAGTGAATTGCTCTCTTTCGACCCCTCGTGCGCCGCGGGCCTTGCTCCCCGTTTGCTGCCTCACTTTTGCCGGCCTGCTGATGCCGCTGACTTTCCTCGGTCAGACCGCCACGCCCGCGGCGCCGGCCGCACCTGTCGTGGCTGCCCCGGCGGTAGTCACCCCGGCCCCGGCTGCTCCCGCCGCGGCGGCTCCGGTCATCGTCGCCGTTCCGGTCGCGACCCCGGCGCCTGGCTTGCTCGATTCCGATAAAGTCGGGCCGGTGCTGCTCCGCGATGAGACGGTCGCCCAGGTGCTCGAGCTCCTGCAGCGCTGGACCGGCAAGACGGTGCTCCGTCCGCAGGCCTTGCCCGCCAACCTTTACACGCTCTCGCTGCCGGCCGCCGCCACGCGGGCCGAAGCCCTCCTCGCCATCGAGACCTTGCTCAGCCTCAACGGCGTCGCCGTGATCCAGCAGGGCGACAAGTTCCTGAAGGTTGTACCCAACCTGACGGCCAAGGCGGAGTCGCCCTCGCTCATCACCGCCAGCACGCTGGCGATGGCGCCGAGCGGCCGCGTCGCCTCCAAGATTTTCACCCTCAAGCACGCCAACGGTCAGGAAGTGGTCCAGCAGATCGCCGGCATGCTCAACACCACCTTGGCGACCCCGCCCGTGTTCTTCAGCCGGAATAACGCCGTGCTGGTCACCGATTCCATCACCAACCTCCAGAAGATCGAGACGCTCCTCACCCAGCTCGATAAGCCGCAGCTCGATTCGATCGTGACCAAGATCTATTCGCTGAAGAACGCGATGGCCGTGGACTTGGTCAACAAGTTGACCGCGTTGCTCCGCACCCCGGCCGCCGCTGGCGCCGCGCCCTTCCGCCTCAGCACCGGCACCAGCTTCACCGCGGACGAGCGCACCAACCGCGTCATCCTCATGGGCTCGGCCGACCAGCACGAGTTCTTCGACAAGCTCATCGACCAGCTCGACGCCAACTCCGACCCGAACACGAAGACCGACGTCGTCTTCCTGCGCCACGCCAACGCGGCCGAGGTCGCGACCCTCGTCACCCAGCTCATCACCGGCCAGACCTCCGCCGCGACCCGCGCCGGTAACAAGACCACCGCCGGCGCCGCCCGCGCCGCCACCCCCACGCCCACCCCGGCCGCCCCCGGGACGGCCGCCGCCGGTTCGCAGCAGAACGGCGCCGACGAGTTCAGCAACATGGTGACCGTCATCCCCGACGTCCGCAGCAATTCCGTCGTCGTCTCTGGCACCAAATCCGACCTCCGCCTCCTCCATGAACTGATCGACAAGGTCGACATCGTCCTCCCGCAGGTGCGCATCGAGGTCGTCATCGCCGAGATCACCCTCAGCGACAACGACCAGAACGGGTTCACCGCGCTCGGCCTGACCGTGACCAACGGTAAGCTCACCGGTGCCAGTGGCGCCGTCGCCGGCGGCACCGTGGCCGGGCTAAACTCCCCGCAAGCCGGGCTCGCCCCGAACGGCACGCTCACCGGCCTCATCAGCCTCAACACGACCCCTCGCAAGAACGACACCAAGATCCTGTCGGTGCCCGCGGTGACCACCACCCACAACAAGGAGGCCACCCTCTTCGTCGGCGAGTCCCGCCCGGTCATCACCGGCTCGACCACCGCCTCGACGACCGGCCAGGTCACCTCCACCGTCTCGCAGCGCGATATCGGGATCCAGCTCAAGGTCCTGCCCCTCATCGGCAAGGACGGCTCCGTGCAGCTACAGGTCTCCCAGTCCGTCGAAGACATTCTCGGCACGACCCTCCTGGATGGCAACGAGCAGCCCATCATCGGCCGGCGCACGACCGACTCCTACGTGAGCGCGATGAGCGGCGAGATCGTCGTCCTTGGCGGCCTACAGCGTCGCCAAGTCACCAAGCAGACCAACCGGCTCGGCCCCATCCCGATCATCGGCGACATCTTCGGCAGCTCCAAGGATACGGACACCCGCACCGAGCTCGTCATCTTCCTCCGTCCGGTCGTTCTCAATAGCTCGGCCGTCGACAACCTTGACGCCCTCAGCCGCGTCGACGCCTCGCCGATGAAGGAAGATGTCCGCAAGGTCATCGACCGCCCGACCCCGCCCTTCGCCCCCGTCCAGAAGTGACCATGGTGACCGTAGACCAGCACGGCTTGCCGCCGGCCTTGGCCGAGAGGTTGGGCGACGAGGTGCGCGCGACCTTCGCCGAGGCGCCGCGCGAAGCCCGCTTCAAACTGCTCGCGCAGGCGCTGAACCTCGACGAAGCCGCGTTGCTCGCCGAGCTCTCCCGCCTGACCGGGCTCGAGGTGCTCGAGGAGCCGGCCATCGATCCCGAGGGGCTCAAGATTTTGCCCGCCCGCATCGCCTCCGAGGCGCAGGTCGTCCCGACGGTCCTCGCCGGTTCGGTCGAGGGTCGTTTGAACCTCGTCACCGCGCTCCCCCCGGACGCCGCGACGATGGATTGGGTCGCCACCTTCACCCCGCGGCGCCCGAAGTGGTTCCTCGCCCCGCCCGAGCGCGTGGCGCAGCTGATCAACGATAACTACGGCGTGGGTTCGGGCAGCCTCGACGACGAGGGGCAGGACTTGCCGGCGCAGGCCGAGCAGCCGACCGATGGCGAGGCCGACCAAGACGCCGCCGTGGTGCGCTTCGTGACCGATGTCCTGTCCCAAGGCGTGGCCGAGGGCGCGACGGACGTGCATTTCGAGCCGCAGGAAGGGCACCTCCGCATCCGCTACCGCATCGACGGCCTGCTCGTCGCCGTGCCGCTGCCGGAAAACCTGGCCCGCTTCCAAGACGCCATCATCTCGCGCCTCAAGATCATGGCGCGCCTCAACATCTCCGAGCGCCGCCTGCCGCAGGACGGCCGCATCAATTTCCGCGACGGCAAGAACGTTCTGGATATCCGCGTCTCGACCATCCCCACCATCTACGCCGAGTCCGTCTCCCTGCGTTTGCTCAACCAGCGCAAGGAAGCCTACGACATGGATCGGATCGGCATGACGCCCGACGAGCAAGTCTTGGTCCGCAAGGTCCTCGATTACCCGCACGGCATCATCCTCGTCACCGGCCCGACCGGTTCCGGCAAGTCGACTTCCCTCAACGCGTTCCTCCGCGAGATCAACTCGCCAGAGCTGCGCATCGTCACGATCGAAGACCCGATCGAGTACGAGGTGCCCGGCGCCAACCAGGTGCAGACCAAGGCCGAAATCGGCCTAACCTTCGCCAACGCCCTCCGCAGCACGCTCCGCCAGGACCCTGACGTCATCATGGTCGGCGAAATCCGCGACCTGGAGACCGCCGAGATCTCCATCCGCGCGTCGCTGACGGGTCACCTCGTCTTCTCGACCCTGCACACCAACGACGCACCCGGGGCCATCACCCGCCTCGTCGACATGGGCGTCGAGCCGTTCCTCGTCGCCTCGGCCGTCGAGCTGGTGATCGCCCAACGCTTGGTGCGTCGCTTGTGCCCGGATTGCGCCAAGGATGTCCCCGTCGACCCCGCCCGCGTCCTCCCCGCGCTCGAGGCCCTCGGTATGGGCGCCCCGGAATTGGTCGGCATCAAGACCCTCCGACAACCCGTCGGTTGCCGCAAGTGCCGCAACACCGGTTACCGCGGCCGCGTCGGAGTCTTCGAGATTTTCCACCCGAAGCCGTTGCACGACCTCATCGTCGGCCGCGTCAGCAACCGTGAGCTCACCGACAAAGCGATCGAGCAGGGCATGCGTCCGCTCGCCCGCGCGGGTTGGGTCAAGGTGACGGCCGGCCTGACGTCCCTCGACGAGCTGGTCCGCAACCTGAGTTCCAACGAGTAGTCCCGATGCCCGCCTTCAACTACAGCGCCCGCGACGCCCAAGGGGCGGCGGCCGAGGGCTCGATCCAGGCCCCGAACCGCCGCGAGGCGTTGCGTCGGTTGCAGGCGCGCGGGCTCCGGCCCACGGCGGTCACGGAGAGCGGGGCGGCTGGTCGGGCCAAAGAAGAGGCCCGGACGCGCGGCTCCAGCAGCCCTGACCCGGAGCCGACCGCGGAGCAGCTCCTGCCTTTCTTGGAATCGATCGCCGACCTGGTGCGCAGCGGCATGTCCGCGGGCGAGGCGCTGCGCATGCTGGCCAACCGCACCCAGAAGGGCCCGCTGCGCACCTTGTGCGCCGGCCTGTGGTCGCGACTCGGCGAGGGCCAGAACCTCTCGGCGGCGATGGCCGCCTACCCCCAGGTCTTCGATGGCCAGACCGTCAACCTGATCGCCGCGGGCGAGGCCACCGGCAACATCCTCGACGTCATCGAGCGCCTCATCACGCACGCGACCGAGCAGAAGGAGTTCCGGCGCAAGCTCATCAGCGCGCTCGCCTACCCGAGCTTCATCTGCGTCGTCGCCCTCTTCGTTGTCACGTTCTTCGTCCTCTTCCTGCTGCCGCGCCTCAAGACCCTGCTCGACTCCCTGGGCGGCCAGTTGCCTTTGGCGACCAAGTTGCTGATCTGGATCGCCGATGTCTTGAAGTGGGTCGGGCCGCTGGGCTTGCTGGGGATCGGCGTCGCCGCCCTCGTGATCAAGCACTTGCGCCGCACCGACGCCGGTCGCCTCCAGACCGACGAGCAACTGCTCGCCATCCCGCTGGTGGGCACCTTCGTCAAGCGCGTCTCCGTGCTCAACTTCTGCCACACGCTCGCCGTGCTGCTTGAGAATGGGATCACCACCTCCGAGGCCTTGCGCCTGGCGGAGAAGACCGCGCCGAACCGCGCCATGCGCGCGCAGCTCCATGCGGCGACCGACCGGGTGCTCGAGGGCGAAAGCCTTTCCCGCGCGCTGGCCAAGACCGGTTACTTCGAGGACTTGCTGCTCGATCGGATCGCGATCTCTGAGCAGACCGGCAACCTCGCCCCAGGCCTGCGCGACATCGCGCGATCCTACCGGGCTTCCCTCGATAAGTGGCTCGGCACTGTCTCGCAGACGATCTCTGCCGGCGTCCTGACCGCCGCCTTCTCCTTCGTGGCCTTCATCGCGTACGCGATCGTCTCCGCCGTCTTCGAGGTCAGCTCGAGTTTCAGGTTCTAGTCAGGGCCAAGGAAAGGGGGCTCGGCGGAACAGAAGGAAGCGGAGTTGATCGGTTGGCCAGAGGCGTACCTGTTGTCTCTTTACGACGGAGTACGGAGTACAGAGTGCTGCATCGAGTGCTGAGTCGAGCGCACCGGTAGCCTCTAAAATCGCGCGCGTACCGCGCGCCGGCATGGGGCAGATCTAGGAATTAGGGATTAGGAAATGGGAAGTGGGGAGATGCAGTGGACTCGATTCTACGACCTACTTCCTACTCCCTAACACCTGCCTCGTCTCTTGCCCCCCGGCCCACTGGCCAGCCTGCCAGCTCGCCGCACTCTCCCCTGGCTTCATCTCGCGCCGCGATGATGTGCCTGACCCCATGAATAGATCTTAGGATTTAGGCCGTAGGTGTTAGACCCCCACTTCTCAGCACCTACTCCCTAACCCTAATCCTTTCCCCTCCGGCCAACTAATCAACCGATCAACTCTCCCCTGGCTCTACTTCGCCGCGGGCGTGGTCGGAGCAGCGACCGGAGCAGCCGGAGTGGCTGGAGCGACCGTAACGGTCGCCGTCTGTACCGGCGCGCCGGCTTCCGTCTTCGCGGGCGTGGTCGCGTCGGCGGGCTTCGCCTCCGTCGGCGCGGCGGTGGCGGTCGCCGGCTTCGCTTCCGTGGCCGCGGGCTTGGCGGTCTCGGTCGTCGGGGCGGCTTCGGTTTTCACCGGGGCGGCGCCTTCGGTCGTCGCCGGAGTGGTCGGAGCCACGGTCTCACCCGCCGGCTTCTCGCCGGTCGCCGGGGTGGTCGGGGCGACGGGTACCGGGGACGCGCCGATCAACTCGAGGGCGGTGATTTGCATGTTCAGCGTCACGGTGGCATCCTTGCCGCGGTCGGACTGGATAGTGAGGTTGCCCATGGCGAGGTAGGGCGCGCGCGGGCGGATGGCCTCGTAGAATTTGACCAAGCTGGCCATGTCGGCCTTGCGGCAACTCATCTGGAGCGAGTGCACGGAGAAGCGGCCCGCCTTCACGGTGGTGGGCGCCTCGGTGCTGGGGGAGAGCCCGGCTTCCTTGGCGGCGGCGTAGGCTTCGGCGACGAGGCGGGCCTTGTCGTATCCCCGCCCCTCGTCGAGCCCCTTGACCGCCTCGGCGACGTCGGCCCGGATCTTCTTCTCTTCCGCAAAGCGGGCGCGGTGGAAGGCGGCCTTCTTCTCGAGGTCGGTCCAATTGGCCCAGACCTCGTTGACGCGGCCGTAAGCGGCGGTGACCCAGAGGAAGGCGAGGATACCGAGCGCGAGGAGCGCCATCAGGCGTTCGCGGGCGTTCAGTCCGAAGAAGAGGGCTTTCATTGTTGTTTGGGGGCGATGGCCTTGCGGAGCGCGTCGAGTTTGAAGGTGATGACGAGGGTGAAGGTGGCGGCGGTCTCGCGGGTGCGGATGTCGCGGCTGACGGCGCTGGCGATGATCGGCAGCGCGGCGAGCTCGCGCTCGAAGACCCCGATGTCAGCGGCGTTGGAGGTGCGGCCGCCGATCTCGATCACGACGTTGGATTTGCAGGTCACGCTCTGAAACTCCAGCGTGGCCGGCCGGTGCTCGTTGATGAGCGCGAGCATCTCCAGCGGCAATGGGCGCTTGACGCCGAGTTCGTTGATTCGGGAGGTGATGGCCTGGGCGGCATCGATGTCGGCCACCTTCGCGGCGTTCACCTCGTTCTTCACGTCGAGGTCGCCGGTACGCAGGCGTACCCCCAGGGCGACGACGTCGAGGAGGAGGGCGACGACGAGCGTGGCGATCGAGGCCTGGGTCAACCGCCAGAGCACTAGGTTGGCTTGCTCCTTCTTGCGGCGCGCGTCGAGGAAGTCGGTATCGCGGATGTCGGCGACATCGAGGTGCTTCTTGGAGAGTTGGTGCGGCACGCCACCTTCCGCGGATAGGAACAGTGCGTTCTCGCGTAGTTCGCCGCCGAGTTTGCCGGTGAGGCTCTCGACGGTGTAGCCGGGCGCGAGGCCGGCGCGGGCCGCGGCCTCGGCGGCGATTTCGGGTCCGGTCACGTCGGCGAGTTCGGCGACGACGATCGCGGCGGGGAGGGAGTCGCCGGCGTGCCAAGCGAGGGCGGTGAGGCGCTCTTCGCCGGTGTGCACGACCACGCCTTCCGCGGCCGGCTTATGGCTGCAGAGCGCGAGGAACTCGGGGACGACTTGGCAATCTTCCGGCCACGCGAGGCTTTCCTCGGGCGTGAAGCGGCGGCGGTGCGCGGCGTACACCAGGGCCGACTGCTCGTCGGCGGCGACGAGATGCCCCACGAGCATCTGCTCGAGCGGGAAGGGGGAGAGCGCCTCGAGGGCGAGGTTCACTTGCGCGGCCACGTCGGGACCTTCGAGCGGGATGCGCCGCACGAAGAAGCGGGTGCCGGGCAATAACGCGGCCGCCTGGGGCAGGGCTTTATCGCGCAGGCGGGTTAGAAGGGAGCTCATTTTTTTGGGGGGCTTTTTTGGGTGGGCCGTTGTCTTCGGTCCAGGCCAGGATGGTGAAAGGGTAGTTGAGGGAATTGCTCCGGGTGCGTCCGCCGAGGGAGGTTTGGCCGACGCTGGCCGGGGGGACGACCCCGGGGGTGAGGGAGGTATTGCCCGACTTAACCGACCCCGTGGAGCCTGTCGAGTTCCCCGTGGTCTTGATGGTCGGGATGGCCTTGGTGGCCCCGAGGCCAGTGGCCGCGGTCGGGTCCTCGTCCGGGTTGGCGGCGGCGGCGGGGAAGGTCACGTCATCGCGGAGCATGACGAGGGCGCTCACGCGGCACTGGGCGAGCCCCTGCTTGACGGTGGCCCGGACCCACATGAGGTGGGACTCGTCGTCGAACGGCTGCAGCGGGGCGCCGCCGCCGACGAGGGTGCGGACTTCCTGGGTGACGCGGAAATAAGGCGGAGTGCCCGAGACCCGCTTCTTCATGACGTCCTGCTTGTCGCGGATCAGCGAGACCTGATGCTCGTCGAGCCCGAGCGCCAACAACAGGCTGTCTTCCGCGGTGTTGATGTTCGTGTCGCCGAAGGCGTACAGGCTCACCAGCGAGGTGAAGGCATCGTAGAGCGGGGTCTGGTGACCCTGTTCGTCGAAGAAGAACTCGTTGGCGACCCCGATCGAGCGCAATTCCTCGAACGAGCGCAGGGGCCGGCGGGCGGGGCGGTGCGCCAGGGTGCGCCGTTCGTAGGCGGCATCCGTCGCCTCTTCCTCGAGCGGTTCATATCGCTTGCTCGTCCAGCCGACGAGCGCGTCGGCCACGCGTTCGGCGTCCTTCTGCTCGAGGCCCAGCGCGTAGAGCAACTTGATTAGCGTGTTCTTATCTAGGTTGGGTAGGGGGAGCTTGCGGCTCTCGTCCTCGAAATCGAACTTCACTTCCAGGCCATCGCGCGGCGGGAAGCCGGCGTACGCGTGCGGGTCATCGAAGCCCTGCGCCGGGTGGTGGACTTTATTGAGGTCGATCGCGCGGATTTCGGCCATGACCGCGAGCGCCAGCTCCAGCTCGGACTGGGCGTCGGCGCGCAGGCGGCGACGGTCGGCGTCGCGCGAAGCCATGGAGAGCTCGAGCGTGTTGTCGTCCATGAAGCGGGCGAGCAGCATCGAGGCCAAGGCGATGAGCACCAGGACGACGATGATCACGGAGCCGCGGCGGCGCGAAGGTCGGCTCATGGGCGGGAGGCGCCGGGGCGCTTGATGGGGAGGTCCAGCACGACCTCCTGCTTGAGGGTGCCGCGCTCGAAGCGCAGGTGGATCCGGGCCGGCTTCTTCCAGGCGGTGCCGCCGGTGTCATGGACTGGCTCCTCCTCCAGTTTCCAGGTCTTGAGGTCCGCGTCGTAGTACTCGTAGGCGAGGGACTTCACGAACGGCGAGAGGATCGTGTCGTGTAGGTCCGTCCGGTCGCGGTTGATCTCGAGGCGCGATTGCCATTGCAGCGCTAGGCCTTTCTCCAGGTCGACGTAGAGCGAGAAGTCCACGTCGGGCAGCGGGTGCTCTGGCCAGTCGGCCAAGCGACCCGCGTCGGCGAGGAGGAAACTCAGCCGCGGTTCGGTCGAGCCAAGGCCGTCGGCCACTTCCTTGATCGCCACGCCGGCGGCGCCCGGGGCGATGGTGGCCATCTCGAGCGTCTCGCGGACGAGGCGACTCGCGGCGCGCACATGCTGGTCGAAGAGCCGCTGGTCGCGTTTGCCGCCCCAGAGCTCGGTCATCGAGAAGAGGAACGTGTTGATCGTGAGCATCAACACCGCCAGCAGCGCCAGCGAGATCAAGGTCTCGAGCAGCGTGAAGCCGCGGCTGGGGCGCGCGTCGTTCATTGGATGACGGGCTTGGGCGCCGGGGTCGCCGGGCGCTGGGGCGTGTTGCCGCCTTGCCCGCCGGTGCCACCTTTGCTGGTGTTGCCGCCGGTGTTGCCACCGCCGGTGCCACCCTTACCCGTGGCGCCGCCGCGCGTCGGCGTGCCTGCCGTGTTGCCGCCTTTCCCCGGGTTGCCGGTGGTGCCACCCTTCGCCACGCCGGGCTTGTTGCCGCCGGCGTTGCCCGCCGTCGCGTGCGTCCAGGCCGTTTTATTGGAGGGGGTCGGGGCGCTCTTCACCGCCGTGTAGTCGCCGCCGCTGTTTTCGGTGTACCCGCGTTCCGTGGCGAGGCGTTGCTTGGCCGCGTCGCGGATTTTCTGCCGATCCGCGGCGACCGACCACGAAGGCCGCAGGAGCAGGCGGGTCTCGGTGAGGGGCTTGGCGTCGGTGCCATCGGCGTTCTGGATCTCGACGGTCAGCTTGACGGAAAAGAGGTCGCTCACGCTCGTCGCTTCGATCTCGCCTTGCCAGGTCGCGAGGCGGTCGCCGGGCAGGTGGATCTCGCCGCCCTTTTCGACATCGTCGAAGTTCACGGTTTCGATGAGCGCGGCCCGGGCGCGGGCGAGGTCGTCGACTTCGGTGTCATTGATGCGCAAGGCTTGGCGACTGAGCACCACGTTCGTGTACGCGGCCCCGAGGCTGATCGCGGCGAGGGCGAACATCGCGAGGCTGATGAGGACCTCGATGAGGGTGAAGCCGCGGCGGTTCATTTGGCGTCGATGGACGGCAACACGGCGCACGTCAGGGGGTCGATCGGGGTGAGGCGGCGGGCTTCGTTGCGCAGCACCTCGAGGCGCATGCGCTCGCAAGTCCCGTCCGGGAAGAAGCGCAGGCGGTTCAGCGGCTGCTCGACGGCTTGCCCGCCGAGGAGGATGGCGCCGTCGACCTCGGGGCCGAGCAATTGGACCTTCACGCCTTCGAGGGCCGGCAGTAGCTCCTCGTGCTCCTCGTCGCCGTCCTTGTCCCAGCGGTAGCCTTGGCGATCAGGGTCGTCGAGCGACTTGTACGGCTCGACCTCGAGGGTCGCGCCGCGTTCGACGGCTTGGCGGCGCCAAGTTTGCATGAGCGCGAGCAGGGCGTCCTCGGGGTCCGAGCGGGCGGTGCCCTTGAGCAGCGAGGCGGAGCCAGCCACGAGCACGCCCGCGAGCATGCTCAAGAGGCCGATCACCAGCAGCATCTCCAGCAAGGTGAAGCCGCTGCGACCGGCGCGCTGAGGGCGCTGCTGGAGGGCCGCGCTCACCAGTTGCCGATATCGTCCGCCGTGTCCGGCATCTTGTCCTTGCCCTTGGAAAAGAGATCGTAGCCGCCTTCGTTATGCTTGCCGGGGTAAACGTATTGGTACTCCTCGCTCCACGGGTCCTTGGGGAGGGCGCCACCGGAGACCTTCACGTAGGGCCCGCGCCAACTGTCGGCTTTGCCTTCCGGGGCGACGAGTAAGGCCTTGAGGCCTTCCTCGGTGGATGGGTAGTCGCCCATATGCGTGCGGTAGCTCATGAGCGGGGCCTCGAGCGAGGACTTCACGAAGAGCTTGGTCGCGCCTTCCTGGCCTTGGCCGAAGAGCTTATCGAGGTTCTGCACGACGACCCCGACCAGCAGCGCCATGATGGCGATGGTGATGAGTACTTCGAGCAGGGTGAAGCCGCTGCGACGGTCGCGACGGCGTGGGGACGGGGACGTGGTCATGGGACGGGGAAAAGTCGGGAGCCGCTTAGCGCGAGCCCTTGGAGGGGCGTTCGCCCTTGGTGGATACGCCGTTGGTCGCGCTGGCCTCGCCTTTGGTGCGGGACATGCGCTCGGTGGGCTGGGCGCCTTCGCCGCCACCACCACCACCACCGGGACCGCCTTGGCCACGTTCACCCCAGCGCTTGCGCATCTCGTCGCGGAAGGCTTGGATTTGCTCCGGGGAAGGCTGCTGGCCATTGCTGAAGCCACCGCCGCCGAATTGTGGGGCCACGGCGCCAGCGATGGGAGCGGCGGCGACCGGGACGGGTGCGGCCATGGGGGTGGCGGGCGTCGCGGAAATCACGGGGACGCGCAACGGTAGCTTCACGGCCTGACCGGCGTTCTCGACGATGAGCGACTCCGTGGCGGGGTCGAAGCCCACGATGGTCACCGGCAGGTTCGCCGGCACTTCGCCTTCGGCGATCCACGCGGACTGCTTGGTGATCGAGTTATAGACGCTATAATAGGGGACCCCATTGTCGACGTACATGCCGCGGAACTCCAAGGTGCCTGGCTTGGCTTCGCCGATGGCCAACTTTTCTGGGGCTTGGCCGAAAGGAGAGTTTTTGACGAGGCCGTCCAAGTCCAGGGCGCGGGCGCCGACGGCACCCCCCAGGAGCGCGAGCGCGGTGAAAATCTGAAGGGAGGCTTTCATGGGGGGAGAAGGGGGTGTGCAGTTAGAACACCATGGGCAGTCTTTGGTTTCCTAACTTCTTGTCCATTCTTGGCTTTAGGGGGTTTGCCGGGGTCCGAAAAGGCGCCTTGCCCCCGGGTAGGGTGTGAATAGCTGTGAATGAATCTTCGCCCTAGGGGGTTTTTGGGGGTAAAAACAACACTTAAACCATTTAACAACAAAGTTTTATGTAATTACAGCCCTGTCCAGTTGGTTCGCCCACAAATTCACACCGGGGAGTTGCAACTTTGCGGAGCCAACCCTGTCTTGATGAACCCCATGCGGACTCGCCTGACCACTGGCCTCTGGAGACTGCGGTCCGGCTTCGTCGGACTCGCCGCCCTGGTCGGGTTTGGCCCCTCCGCCGGGGCGCAGGATTTCCGCAAGGACGTCCAGCCGCTCCTGGAGAAATACTGCTACGATTGCCACAACGCGGACAAGGCCAAGGGGCACTTGAACCTCGAGGCCTTCAAGGACGACACCCGCTTCTACCAGGATCAGCGCCTCTGGCGCGAGGTCGTCAACCAAGTGGTCGCCGGCGATATGCCGCCCGCTGCCCGCAAGGAGCGGCCCATCCCGTCCGAGGTCACGGCTCTCAACGTCGGCATCCGCGGGCTGCTCGGCAAGGCCGTCGCCAAAGCCAAGGTCGACCCGGGTACCGTGACGATCCGGCGGCTCAACCGGGCCGAGTACAACAACACCATCCGCGACCTTTGCTACCTCGAGGGTAATTTCTCGACGGACTTCCCGAGCGACGACACGGGCTATGGTTTCGACAATATCGGCGACGTGCTCTCGTTCTCGCCGGTCCACCTCGAGCGTTTCATGGCCGCGGCCGAGCTCATCGCCGACAAGGCCGTGCCGACCGCGGCCCAGAACCTCGATGTGCTCAACGTCGATGGTTATAAGATGCTTCCGCGGGGCCGTAGCGAGGATCAGATGCGGGTCTTCAACGCGCCGACCTTGACGGCCGAGTTCGAGGCCCCGCGCGACGGCGAATACATTTTCCGCGCTCATCTGGTCTCCATCGGCAACCAGGGCGACCCGCCCGCCAACGTGAACCTCGTCGTCGATGGCAAGGTCGTCGGCACGCAGGCGCTCAAGCTCAAGACCACCAGCCGCGGTGCCGAGAAGGTCGACGCCAAGGTGCGGCTGTCCGCCGGCAAGCATGCCTTGGCGGTGACTTGGCTCAACGCCCCGACCGACGTCGGCAACGGCGCGCGCAAACTGGGGACCTACCGCTACCAACTGCTCGGACCCACCGACACGCGCACCGAGCTGCAGCGCCGCTTGGCGGGCTTCGCCGAGGGTAAGACCGGCGACGCCCGGGCGCGCGCGATGGTGACTTGGTTCGCGAGCCGCGCTTTCCGGCGGCCCGTCACGCCGACCGAGCTCCAGCGCTACGTCAAGACCTTCGCGACGGCCGAGGCCGCCGGGGGGAGCTGGGAACACGGGGCCCAGGCCATGGTGACGGCCGTGCTGGCGTCGCCGAAGTTCATCTACCGCACGGAGCCCGACCCGCAGCCGCTCGCGGCCGACGCGCACCCGGTCGGCGATTTCGTCCTAGCCTCCCGCCTGTCGTATTTCCTGTGGGGCTCGATGCCCGACGAGGAGCTGTTCGGCCTGGCCAACCAGGGCAAGCTCACCGCCAACCTCGCGGCGCAGACGCGCCGGATGCTCAAGGACCCGCGTTCGCAGTACCTGGTCACGGGGTTCGGGCTGCAGTGGCTGCAGATCCGCCGCCTGGCCCTCGTCTCGCCCGACCAGGCGCAGTTCCCGGAGTTCGACGAGCAGTTGCGCGCCTCCATGATGAAGGAGACCGAGTTGTTCTTCGCCGAGATCGTGCGCGAGGACCGCAGCGTGCTCGACCTGCTCGACGCGGACTTCACCTACCTCGACCGCCCCCTGGCCAAGCTTTATGGGATCTATGACGCGCCGTCGCGCGGTCCCGGCGAGTTCGTCCGCGTCACGTTGCCGAAGGGCGACCGCGGTGGCATCCTCACCCAGGCGAGCATCTTGACGGCGACGTCCAACCCGACCCGCACGTCCCCCGTGAAGCGCGGTAAGTGGATTCTCGAACAGATCCTCGGCGCGCCGCCGCCCCCCGCCCCCGCGGAGGTCCCGGCCCTCGAGACGCAGAAGAAACTCACGGGCTCGCTCCGCCAGCGCATGGAGCAGCATCGCGCCGACCCGACCTGCTCGTCCTGCCACACGCGCATGGATGCGATCGGTTTCGCCTTCGAGAAGTTCGACGCCATCGGCAAGGTGCGCACGCAGGACGAAGGGGTGCCCATCGACCCGGCGGGCCGCCTGCCCGACGGGCGGAGCTTCGCGACAACGGCCCAGTTTAAGACCCTCTTGAAGACGGACCGCGATAAGTTCGTCCGTAACCTCTCGGGCAAGCTGATGACCTACGGGCTGGGCCGGGGGCTCGAGTACTACGACGAACCCGCCGTGGATAAGGTGGCCGAGGCCACCAGCGCCGGCCAAGACCGCTTTTCCACCATGATTTTGGCCGTGGTCCAGAGCGATCCCTTTCGCCTGCGCCGCGGAACATCGCAGGTTGAACCCGTGTCAAATACGCCTAAGAAGAAATAACCCCGCCATGCGTACCGACCACCAGCTCACTCGCCGCACCGTCCTCAAGGGACTGGGTGTCTCCTTGGCCTTGCCTTGGCTCGAACAGATGGGCGTCCAGACGAGCTGGGCCGCGGGCAACACGCCGGTCAGCCAAGCCGCGCCTAACCGGATGGCCTACCTCTACGTGCCCAATGGCGTGAACATGGACGGCTGGCGGGTGCCGACGGAGGGCACGCTGCCGTCCAAGTTGCCGGCGATCCTCGAGCCGCTGGCCGAGCTGCGGAATGATTTCTCCCTGCTGAACGGGCTCACGGCCGACAAGGCGCGCGCCCACGGCGACGGCGGCGGCGACCACGCCCGCGCGATGTCGGCCTTCCTCACCGGGGCCCAGCCGCGCAAGACCGACGGCGCCAACATCAAGGTCGGCATCTCCGCCGACCAGATCGCGGCCGCGCGCCTCGGCGACCGCACGCGCCTGGCTTCCCTCGAGATCGGCGCCGACGCTAGCAAGATGGCCGGCGGTTGCGACTCGGGTTATAGCTGCATCTACGAGTCCAACCTTTCCTGGCGCTCCGCCAACCAGCCGATGCCCAAGGAGATCAGCCCCAAGCTGATCTTCGAGCGCCTCTTCGGCTCGGGCACCGACGTCGAGCGCGCCCGCCGCGACGCCGCCCGCAAGAGCGTGCTGGATGCGGTGCGCGACGACTTCCGCGAGCTCAACGTGCGCCTCGGGACCGAGGACAAGCGCAAGCTCGACGAGTATTTCACGGCGGTGCGCGAGCTCGAAGGGCGCATCACCAAGGCGGGCACGTCCGCCCAGCCGAAGCCGCCGGTCGGCTTCAAGGCCCCGACGGGCATCCCGCAGAGCTACGAGGAGCACCTCCGCCTGCTGGCCGACCTTATGGTCGTGGCCTTCCAGACCGACACGACGCGCGTGTGCACGTTCGTCTTCGCCAACGAGGGCAGCAACCGCTCCTACCCGTTCATCAACGTGCGCGACGGTCACCACAGTATCTCGCACCACGGCCACGACCCGGTGAAGCTGGCGAAGATCCAGGACATCAATAAATTCCACGCCACGCAGTTGGCTTACCTGCTGACCCGCCTGAAGTCGGTGAAGGAAGGCGACGGCACCTTGCTCGACCACTCGATGATCGTCTACGGCTCCGGCAACGGCGACGGCGACCGGCACAACCACGACGACTTGCCCATCCTGCTCGCCGGCCGCGGTTGCGGTACGATCCGCCAAGGCCGCAGCATCCAGTACGGCAAGGAAACCCCGCTCAACAACCTCTGGGTCTCCCTGCTCAACCGCATGGACATCCGCGACGTCCAGTTCGGCGACAGCACCGGCGAGTTGAAGAAATTGGCCTGAGGAAGTTGATCGGTTGGCCAGATGGCCAATTGGCCAGGGGCGTAGCTGTTACCTCTTTACGACAGAGTACAGAGTGCTGCATCGAGCGCTGAATCGAGCGCACCGGTAACCTCATCGCGCGCCCCCCCCGCGCCGGCATGGGGTCTGGCTTCATCTCGCGCAGCGATGATGTGCCTGACCCCGTTGCCGTGTCTCTAGACTCCCTCTGGCCAGGGGTGTAGCTGTTCCCTCTTTCCGACGGAGTACAGGGTGCTGCATCGAGTGCTGAATCGAGCGCACCGGTAACCTCATCGCGCGCGCAGCCCGCCGGCATGGGGTCTGGCTTCATCTCGCGCAGCGATGATGTGCCTGACCCCGTTGCCGGCTCTTCTGCACCTACTCCCTAATCACTTCCCCTCCGGCCAACTGATCAACCGATCAACTCTGCCTGCCTCTCCTCGACTCAGCCATCGATTCCGTACTCGATGCAGCACTCCGCCATCATCCCCTGCCTCTCCCCAGTTCAGATCATCCCCATCTCCTCGGCGAGGTAGGTGACCTTGTTGTCGATCACCTCGACCTTATTGAGGAGGGCTTGGTGGGTGGCCGTGAGCGTCGCGACTTCCTGTTTGAGTTCGGCCAGGTCGGCGTGGATTTCAAAGAGAAGGGCGAGGATGGCCTCGTTGGAAGTGTTCATGTGGGTGTGGTGGGCGCGGGCGGGAGGTTCGACGGCGCCGCGCACGCGACGGCTCCGAAGGCGCCAAGGCTTCCCCGCGAGGGGAGGGGAGTGATCGGGTCCTTGCGGACCTAGGTCGAGAGGCGCGTCAGCTCCGGGAGATCAGCTTAAGCTGAACCCTTGGTGGTTGGCTGGACAACGTATCAACATCGACGCTCATCATCCCCGGCCCGCCCTTTCGGTCAACAGGTTTCTAGAAGAAGAACCCGGCCAGCCCCGGGGGTCGTCCGGGGAGTTGACCCGTTGGCCAGAGGAGCACCGAAACCGGAGTTCGTCCGTTGGACAGATGGCCAGTTAGCCAGAGGCGTACCTGTTGTCTCTCAGCGCGCGTAGCGCGCCGGCATGGGGTCTGGCTTCATCTCGCGCAGCGATGATGTGCCTGACCCCGTTGCCGTGTCCTCTGGCCCACTGGCCAACTAATCAACTCTGTCGCGTCTCTTGCCCCCCGGCCCACTGGCCAGCCTGCCAGCTCGCCGCACTCTCCCCTGGCTTCATCTCGCGCAGCGATGATGTGCCTGACCTCTTTGCCGGCTCTTCTGCCCCTACTCCCTACTCCCTGCCACCTAATCCCTAACACCTGGCTCTCCCTTGTCCACTGGCCCACTTGCCAGCCGGCCAGCTCGCCGCACTCTCCCCTGGCTTCATCTCGCGCCGCGATGATGTGCCTGACCCCATGCATAGGTCTTAGGATTTAGGCTGTAGGTGTTAGACCCCCCACTTCCCACTCCCTAATCCCTACTTCCTGCCTCTCCCACTGGCCAACTAATCAACCAATCAACGGATCAACTCCTGTCTCTCTCTGAGCCACCGAGCATCATCTGTATCCTCCTCATTATGTCTCGGCTAAGTGTCGAAGATGGCGGCCGTGTGACGGGGCTAGCGGGTTCGCCTTCGTACCGCCAAATTCGCCGCCCAACTATCACAATGCCGGACTTGCGGGGGCTCGGTCCGCCGATGCGTTCCCCTTCCGTCATGCGTCATCTCTCCCGGCTCTTCCTCGCTTCCGCTTTGGTGCTCTCCTTGGAGGCTTCGCCGCCAACCAAGCTGGTGCCGACGCTCGACACCACGCCCTTCGGCAGCACGAGCAGCGTCACGCTCAATTCCCTGACTTATGTCAACCAAGGCCTCGTCGGCGTCGGCGTCTTCACGGCCGGCGCGCTGGATAGCCGCGGAGACACCCTGGGTTCCTTCTCCTCCTTCAAGGTCGATTCGTCGACTTGGCGCCGCAACGTCAACGGCTCCTATTCCGGCACGCTCTACACGCTGCCCGACCGCGGTTACAACGTCAATGGCCTGATTGATTACGCCGCGCGTATCCAGAAGTTCGACCTCGCCTTCACGCCCGATTACACGTCGACCTCCGTTGGCCAGACCCAGCTGACCTTGACGTATAAGAGCACCACGACGCTCACCGACTTCAACGGCAACCCGACGACGGCGGTCAATCCGTCCGCCTCGGCCCTCGGCGCCCTCACCAACGTCCCGGTCGCCAACGGCAAGTTGACCGTCGATGCCGAGGGCCTCGCCCTCCGCGCTGATGGTAGTTTCTACATTTCCGACGAGTATGGCGCCACGGTCTACCACGTCGCCAAATCGGGTCAAATCAAGGGGGTCATCACCCCGGTGGCGGCCTTGATCCCGCAGTTCACCCAGGCGTCGGGCTACACCGGTTTCACGACCGACACGGCCGCGATTGCCACCGGGGTGCAGACCGGCGGTCGCCGCGATAACCAGGGGATGGAGGCGGTCGACGTCACGCCCGATGGCCGCTTCCTCGTCACGATGCTCCAGAGCGCGACCCGTCAGGACACCCCCTCCAATTCCGACTTCAACCGCGCCTACACCCGCCTCTTCATCTACGATATCTCGACGAACGCGACGCCCAGCACGCCGCTCGAGCATTACCTGGTCGAATTGCCGCAGATCAGCAGCAAGGGTCTCGGTGCCACGGCCAACAAGACGGCCGCCCAATCCGAGCTCGTGGCGTTGAGCCGCACCACTTTCATGGTGCTCACGCGCGATGGTAATGGCAACGGGTCCGCCAACGCCGCCTACACCTCCGCCTCCGGCGCCGTGGCCGTCGGTTACGCCGACAACCCGATGGTCTACAAGAACGTCGCCCTCGTCAGCACGGTCGGCGCGACTAACTTGGCCGGCACGGTCTATGAGACTGGCTACACCCCGGCGGTCACGGGCACAGGTCCGACCTTGGCCCCCGTCGCCAACATCGTCGCCGCCACGACGACCGACTTCGTCAACCTCCTGAACGTTCAGCAGCTCGGTCGCTTCGGCCTGAACCTGAACACGGTCGGCGCCAGTGGCGTCACCACCGCCGCCGCCGCCAGTCGCACGATCACCGCCGCATCCTCCAACTCGCTCTCGGAGAAGTGGGAGGCGCTTTCCGTGGTGCCCTGCCTCGACGCCGCCGCCAAGGACGACTACTTCCTGCTGGTCGGCAACGACAACGATTTCATTACCGCGAGTGGCACGATGCTCGGGGCCACGTACATCGGTCCCTCTTCGACCGCGGGCAAGGAAACCGTCGAGAACCCCAACCGCATCCTCGTCTATCGCGTGACTCTGCCGGGTTACGTCGACCCGGGTCTGGTCGTGTCTGCTACCAACCGCGCGCCGGTCATGGCCGCCCAGAATCTCCGCTCCACCCAGCTGATGGGGAACAGCTTCAACACGATCATGAAGGGTCGCCTGCTCGGCAATCTGCGCGCGGCCGCCCCGGCCAAGGTCGCCGACTTCGATTGGCGCGCCGAGGAGCAGCGTCTTAATTATTGCCTCTCGGGCGCCCCTGCCGCCGCTACCGTCACCGGCGGTCTCCGCTGGTGGTTCGATGGCAGCATCCGGGATATCTCCGACGCCCCCGGTGGTTCGGCAACTTCCATGGACGCCCGTTCGACGGCCGGCGCCTTGGGCCTGGAGTGGGATCTCTCCCCGGGCATCGTCTTCGGCTTGGGTCTGGGGATGCAGGACGGCAACTCCACCGCCTCCGACGGCGCGCGGCTGGATTACACTGGGCGCAGCGTCACTTCCTACCTCATCGCGCGCGGCGAGACGTTCTTCGGCAGCCTCACGCTGACCTATGGTTCCCAGGACCTGGACGCCATCCAGTCCGCCGGGGCCTATGGTTCCACCCCCGTGGGGGCGACCACGGGGCGCAGCCTTTCGGCCGAAATCCTCGTGGGTGCCACCGCCGGCGAAGTGGCCGGTTGGGCGATTGTGCCCACCGTCGGCCTGTCGCGATCCACGACCAAGCTCGACGGTTACAGCGAAGCCGGCGTGGGCGGGGTCACGTATCCCAATCAGCGGCTTTCCACCAACACGGCCTCGGCCACCGTCGAGTTGGCCAAGGACTTCGCGCAGACCTCCGGGACCCTGACGCCCTTCGTGCGTGCCGGTTACGAGCATGACTTCGGCGGCGAGGACCAGTCGACGAATGTTTCCGTGCTGACTAATGGTGGCTCCGTGGGCGTGTCCCTGACCCTGCCTAACGCGGATCGCGACCTCGTGCTCGGCGTGGTGGGTTTCCGCTGGAAGCAGGGCGACTTCAATGCTGAGGCTTCGTTCGAACATCGCTCGGGCGACAACGGTTACCGCGAGAGCCGTTTCAACCTCGGCCTGTCCTCCCGCTTCTAAATAGCGTCCCGCTCGCCAGCGGGTCGTTGACCCGCTGGCGTCTGGTTAAGAGCGCGCGCCGCGCGCCGGCATGGGGTCTGGCTTCATCTCGCGCAGCGATGATGTGCCTGCCCCCATGAATAGGTCTTAGGATTTAGGCTGGAGGTGTTAGACCCCCCACTTCCCAGCACCTACTCCCTACCACCTACTCCCTAATCACTTCCCCCCTGGCCCACTTGCCAGCCGGCCAGCTCGCTCTGCTTCCCCTCGACTCAGCCCCCTTACTCCGTAATCTTCACTTGGGGCTCTCTTGCCCCCTGGCCCACTTGCCAGCCGGCCAGCTAGTCCTACACCCCCTCCCATGCCCCGCTTCTCCTTCCTCGCCCTCCTACCACTTGCCGTCGCGGTCTTCGGCGCCTCGGGCCCGAACGACTCGGCCATCGGGCCGGATTACACGCCGGCGCCGGAGATGACGGCGAAGGCCGGCGTGCCCAAAGGCACGATCAAGGAGTTCACCATGCTTTCGACCGAGAGCGCGGCCTACCCGGGCATCGCCAAGAACAAGCCCGGCGAGGTCGTCCCTTATAAGCGCAAGGTCCAGGTCTACATCCCCGCCCAGTACGTCGCCGGCCAGCCGGCGCACCTGCTGCTCGTCACCGACGGCCCTTGGTACACCAAGCGCCTCGCCGTCGCGCTCGACAACCTCATCGCCGCCAAGCGCGTGCCCGTGCAGGTCGCCGTGATGGTCGAGTCGGGTGGCGGCGACAGCAAGGGCAGCCAGCGCGGCCTCGAGTACGACACGCTGTCGGGCAAGTACGCCGAGTTCATCGAGGCGGAGGTCCTGCCGCGCGTGACCAAGGAGACGGGCGTCGTCTTCACCAAGAAACCCGACGAACGCGCCGCGATGGGCGGCAGCTCAGGCGCGGCTGCGGCCCTCACGATGGCCTGGTACCACCCTGACCTCTACCGCCGCGTGCTCATCTACTCCGGCACGTTCGTCGACCAGCAGTATCCGGAGGACCCGAAGACCTTGCACGGCGCTTGGGAATACCACGACAGCCTAATCCCCAAGTCGGAGAAGAAGCCGCTCCGCATCTGGTTACAGGTCGGCGAGAAGGACAATGGCTGGGACCGCCCCGTCCCGCCCTCCTACCATAACTGGGTCGAGGCCAACGAGCGTATGGCCGCCGTCCTCGCCAAGAAGGGCTACGCCTACCAGTACGTCTTCTGCAAGAAAGCCGGTCATGTCGACGGCAAGGCCGTCGGCGCCACGCTCCCCTCCGCCCTCGAGTGGATTTGGAAATAAATCAGCTGGCAAGCTGGCCAGTTGACACGTGGGCAAGGGGTGGAATGAGAGGCCCGGAGGCTCAGAGGCTCAGAAAGATGCGAAGCCCGACGAGAGAAAGGGAGCGCGCGCGGGTAGGGGCAGCACCGCGTGCTGCCCTAGCTGCCTCTCTGCGCGCCGGGTAGGGGTTGAGCTAGGAATTAGGGATTAGGAAATGGGAAGTAGGGAGACGCAGTGGATTCGGCCCCACTTCCGAAGACACACTCCCCACCCCCCACTCCCCACTCCCCGCTCCCCCCTCCCCACTCCCCACTCCCTACCCCCTGCCTCCTAATCCCTACTTCCCACCACCTCGTGCCTATTATATTATATTACTTCTTTTATAAAAACTCCCTTGCTCCCGACCGCGCACTGTTCACAGTCGGCCGTCATGAACCCCCCTCGCCTGCTCTTATTGAGCCCGCTCCTCCTTGTCGGCTGCCTCAATCCCCAGGACGTCCATAATAGCGTTAAGGGTGACGATAAGGCCACCATCTCCGTCGGTGCCGCCCAGCGCAGCATCAAGGTTGGGATGACCAACGCCGCCGTCGCCGAAGCCCTGGGCTCGCCGAACATTCTTTCCACCGATGAAGAAGGCCGCGAGGTCTGGATCTACGATCGCGTCACCTCCTCCGTCCGCGCCACCGCCGCCAACGGCCCCCTAACCCTCTTCGTGGGTGGATCTGCCGCCGCCGCCGAGCGCTCCCAGAGCACGCTTACCATCATCGTGAAGTTCGACAAGGCCGGCAAGGTCCGCGACCTAGCCTACCACACCTCCAAGTTCTAATCTATGCGCCTGCTCTCTCTCTGCTGCTTGGCCTTCCTCGTCGTTGGTTGCCAGACCGGCATCCCCGAGGATGCCCTCGCCCTGAAGCCGGACTCCCTTGAGCGCCGCCAGCTCGAATCCCGTCGCTTTGCCGGCGGTAAGGAATCCGACATTTTAGCCGCCTGCTCCGGCGTCGGCCAAGACATGGGCTTCACCATCGACGAATCCGAGACCAAGCTCGGCGTGCTCGTCGCTTCCAAGACCCGTGAGGCTAGCGATGCCGGCTCCCGCTTCGCCATGGCACTCCTCTTTGGTGGCAACGCCGCCAACTCGATGGACAAGTCGCAGAAGATCCGCCTTTGCATCATCGTGAAGCCGGTCGCCGGTAAAGAAGGTCAGGAATGGGTCGTCCGCGCCACTTTCCAGCGCATGGTTTGGAACAGCTACGGACAGCTCACGCGCCTCGAAGGTCTGAGCGAACCCGAGCTCTACCAGCAGTTCTTCGAGAAACTCTCGAAGTCCGTCTTCCTCGAAGCCCAGAAAATCTAAACTATGACCCTCCGCCTCTCCCTCCTCGCCGCCGTCCTCGCCTTGGCCGGCTGTGCGCATAACGCCACCAACTCCGCCCTGGAAGTGGGCTCTAATCAGGTGCAAATCCGCCAGATCCAGAGTCGCGCCTTCGACACGACCGACAAGACCAAGACCCTCCGTACGGTCATCTCGACCCTGCAGGACCTTGGTTTCGTCATTGATAAGGCCGACCTCGAGTTGGGCTCGATCACCGCGACGAAGCTCGACGGCTACGCCCTGCGCATGTCGGTGACCGTCCGCCCGCGCAACGCCAAGCAGCTACTGGTGCGTGCCAATGCCCAGTTCCAAGAGGCAGCGGTCACCGACCCGGCTCCCTATCAGGCCTTCTTCAGCTCGCTCTCGAAGAGCATGTTCTTGACCGCCCAGAACGTCGACTAAAGGGCCGAGCCCTTGGCCTTACCGGGCGCGGCATCAGCCGCGCCTTTTTTTATCACTATATTATATTAGAAAGATAATAGAAGATAATGGTTGTAAGCCCTCAACGCGGGCTTTCGTTCAATGGTCCTATGAAACATACCCCCATCCTCCTCCTCACCCTCGTTGCTGCCGCGGCCTCCGCCGCTCCTGTCAGCGGTCCGGGTCTCAATTATAACCGTGCCGAAGTTGGCTACGTGACCAGCGACGCCCTCAAGGGATTCAACGTTGGCGCCACCGCGGAGCTCGCCAATTCCGGCGTCCTCGTCTCCGGCTCGTACGCCGATGTCGACGGCAAGGGCTCCCTCGCTGGTTTCAGCGGCACCATGACCGGCTTCGGTCTCGCCTATAAGTTCAACGTCGGCGCGGGCGATCTCGCCGTCGGCCTCGGTTACCAGCAGGGCCAGTTTGGCGCCTCCAACGGCGTTGCCGTCGCCGAGCAGACTGCCCTTGGCATTCAGTACCGCCAGGCTCTTGGTAGCTCCGCGGAGTTCTCCGTCGGCTACCAGCGCATTCGTACCAACATCGGCGCGCTCGAAGTCGATGGTTCTGGCAATGTCTACCTCGGCTCGGCTTCCGCCAACGAAAATATCTTCAATATCGGCCTGCGCTATAACCTCTCCAAGAGCCTCGACCTCTCGCTGACCTACGCCTTCACTGGCTCGTCGGCGGGTGGCGACGCCCTCGGCCTCTCGGTTGGTTACAGCTTCTAAGCTTCACGGATAGCTTCATACACCTGAGCCCGGCCGCAAGGCCGGGCTCTTTCCGTTGGCAGGGTTTGCAACGCGTGCTGCCCTAGCTGTCTCTCGCGCGCCCCGCGCGCCAGTGATCGGGTCACGCTAAATGGGGCCAGTTGAAATGTTACTCGGGGGGTTGCCCAACCACCAAACCACCCCCATAAACACCACAACAATGAGCAAGAAACGGCACACGAAGGAGGCCCAGATC
>Ga0114974_10000175_pt1 | contig 56684 bp, 47 predicted proteins | sample S_130206_EF_Meta_FD_87318 | JGI IMG/M metagenome (GOLD analysis project Ga0114974, IMG submission 87318) | Freshwater microbial communities from Lake Simoncouche, Canada to study carbon cycling - S_130206_EF_MetaG | ecosystem: Environmental > Aquatic > Freshwater > Lake | place: Lake...
CGGCTTTGACGCGGCCCATTATCTGGGCAATGGCGCGGCGGAAAACCGCCGGCTGCATGGCCATTCCTTTTATGCCGAAGTCACGTTGCGCGGCGAGGCCGATCCCGCCACCGGCTTCCTGCGCGACTTCGGCGAAGTGGATGCGGTGCTGAAGGCGATCCGCGAAACGCTGGATCACCGCCTGCTCAACGAGATCGAAGATCTGGGCATCCCGACCCTGGAAAATCTGGCGACGTATATTTACGTGCGCGCCAAGGCGGCGCTGCCCGAAGTGGTGCGGGTAAAGCTGCGCCGTCCGTCCTATGGCCAGACCTGCGTATACGAGGGCTGAAATGGCGAAAAAGCTCACACAGCTTGGGTCTCAAGTGAGACAACCGGCATCGCCGGACAAGGCGGTGCTGGAAGCCGTCGCCAATCCGCACGCCGATACCGATTATCTGGTCCGCTTCACCGCCCCGGAATTCACCACCCTGTGTCCGATCACCGGCCAGCCGGACTTCGCCCATTTCGTCATCGATTATGTGCCGGGCGCGAAGATCGTCGAGTCGAAATCGCTGAAGCTGTTTCTGACCTCGTTCCGCAACGCATCGGGCTTTCACGAAGACTGTTCGCTGAAGATCGGCAAGCGCATCGCCGCCGCCATTAAGCCCAAATTCATCCGGGTGGCGGGCTATTGGTATCCGCGTGGTGGTATTCCCATCGACATCTTCTGGCAGAGCGGCAAGCTGCCGCCTCGCGTATGGCTGCCGGACCCGGGCGTAGCGTCCTATCGCGGGCGCGGCTGATATTCTGTCGGGTGCCCCCGGCTGTTCACCCCTGATCCTTGTGTTAGCGTTGCGTCAGCGGACCGGGAATGCCCGGCCGAAGCGGGGGGCCTTTCATGTCACCAGACGATCTGTATCTGCTCAGCATCGCGCTGACGATCATCCTCGCGGTGATCGTGGCGATAGCCAAATTCAAGATGCATCCATTCCCCGCGCTGATGATCGGCGCGCTGGCGCTGGGCCTTTGGACCGGCGCCGAGCCGGCGCAGATTCTCAAAAGCTTCCGCACGGGCTTTGGCGAGACCCTGGCCAATGTCGGCGTGCTGCTGGCGCTGGGAGCCATGTTCGGCGAATTGCTGGCCAGTTCCGGCGGCGCCGAGCGCGTTTCCAAGGCGCTGCTGAATGCGGGTGGCACGCGGCTGGTGCCCTGGACCATCGGACTTGTTGCGATGTTGTTGGGTCTGCCCTTGTTCTTCGAGGCGGCGGTGGTGCTGATGATGCCCATCGTGCTGACGGTCGGCGCCCAGCTGGCGCGACATCCCGGCGGCCTCAAGGGCAATCCCTATCTGCTGGCTGGCCTGCCGGTGTTCGCGGGCATCGGCGTGATGCATGTGCTGGTGCCGCCCCATCCCGGGCCCATGGTGGCAATTGACGCCATCGGCGCCGACCTGGGTGCCACTTTGCTCATCGGCATCCTGCTGGCCTTTCCGGTCGCCATCATGGCCGGTCCATTGTTCACCTACTGGATCGCGCCGCGCGCCACCGCCAACCCGCCCGCCGACCTGGTGGAGCGGCTGACCCGTCGCGACACCAAATTCCGCGCCCCCGGCATCGGCATCACGGTGATGACCATCCTGTTTCCCATCCTGCTGATGATGGGCAAGGCCGCTGTGGACCTGCTGCTGCCGGACGGCCATCCGGTACGCACCCTGTTCGAATTCATCGGCCATCCCATCGTTGCGCTGCTGCTGGCGGTGCTGCTGGCCATGTGCACCTTCGGGTTTTTCCTGGGCAAGGACACCAAGCTGATCGGCAAGCTGCTGGGCGATGCGCTGCCGCCGATCGCAGCCATCATGCTGATCATCGGCGCCGGCGGCGCCCTCAAGCAGATGCTGATCGATGTCGGACTGGGCCGGACCATCGCCAATGCCTCCCAGCTGGTCGAACTCAGCCCCCTGCTGCTGGGCTGGTTCACGGCGGTGATCATTCGCCTGGCGACGGGATCGGCGACCGTGGCGACGGTGACGGCGGGCGGATTGATGGCGGCTACCATCAGCGTCAACCCCGACCTGAACCCAGCGCTGCTGGTGCTGGCGATCGGCGCGGGCTCGATGTTCTTCTCCCACATCAACGATGCCGGTTTCTGGATGGTGAAGGAGTTCATGGGCATGTCGATGCCGGACATGTTCAAGACCTGGACCATGGTCTCCAACATCATCTCGGTGTCGGGCATCATTCTGGTGCTGGCCCTGTCGCAGTTCATCTAGCCGCTATTTCAGTGCCAGTTTCTTCAGCACCGCCAGCAGCGGCGTCTCCGCCTTGGCATAGTCCTTCCAGATCGCGCTTTTTCGCAGCAGGGCGGGGGCGGTGTGCGCTAGACTAGCTCCGGGCAGGGGCTGATGAACCAGCGAATGGCAGTGGGGGTTGGCTTTGGCGCGCTCGCGGGCGCGCTGTGGGGGCTGGTGTTCCTGGCGCCCAACCTGACGCCCGGCTTTTCACCTTTCGAGATTTCCGCTGGCCGTTACCTTGCCTATGGCGTGATGGCCGCAGCCCTGATCGCGCCGCGCTGGAATTTGGTGCGGGCCAGATTATCCCGCGCTGACTGGCTGGCGCTGGTCTGGCTGAGCCTGTCCGGCAACATCGTCTATTACATCTTTCTCGCCGGCGCCGTGCAGCTGTCCGGCCCCGCGCCCGCCGCCCTGATCGTCGGGCTGCTGCCGGTGGTGATTTCCCTGATCGGCAGCCGTGAGGAGGGCGCGGTGTCCGCCTTGCGGCTGGCGCCATCGTTGCTGCTGGCGGTGACGGGCGTGAGTTTGATCTCGCTGGCGTCGCTGACGCGGGGCGGGGTGCAGGCAAGCTGGCAGAGCCAGGCGCTGGGTCTCGCCTGTGCCGCCGGCGCGCTGGCCTGCTGGTCGGCCTTCGCGGTGGGCAACGCGCGGCGCATGGCGCGGCTACCGAACGTTTCCTCGCACGACTGGTCGCTGCTGCTGGGCGTGGTGACGGGGGCGGGGGCTTTGCTGATGACGCCGGCCTTTGTTCTGTCGCCGCATGTCCATGACACGCGGGACTGGCTTGGACTTGTGATGGTCAGCAGCGCCGTCGCCTTGCTGGCGTCGGTGGCGGGCAATGCGCTGTGGAACAGCGCCAGCCGCCGCCTGCCGCTGACCATGACCGGCCAGATGGTGATCTTCGAAACCCTGTTCGCGCTGCTTTACGCGTTCATCTGGGAACAGCGGCTGCCAAGCCTGCTGGAAGTCGGCGCCATCGCCGCCCTGATCACAGCGGTACTGTGGTGCGTCTCAAGCCACCGCATGCCGCGGCCGCACGAGTAACGTGGTGGTGTTTGGAAAAGAATGGCTCCCCGGGCAAGATTCGAACTTGCGGCCAACCGGTTAACAGCCGATTGCTCTACCACTGAGCTACCGAGGAACAGCACACTCTTGGGAGGCGCTATCTAGCGTCTCCCTTTTACCATGACTACATCAAACTGCGAAAAGATGAAGAATATTTCCATGAGGCCAAGGGGATGACCAAAAAGCACACGGTCCGGCTAGGGAAATACCGGGTGCCGCTACCGGGGTCGCGCATCCTGCGCATCCTGATAGGCGTGGTCCTGATCCTGGGCGGCTGTTTGGGCTTCCTGCCGTTGCTGGGCTTCTGGATGGTGCCTTTGGGCCTCCTGGTCCTGTCCATCGACATTGCCATCGCCAGGCACTGGCGGCGCCGTTTCGAGATTTGGTGGGGCAAGCGCAAGGCGGCGAAGGCTGGCGGGCGCCGCAAAGAAAAATGAGGCCGGGAGGATATCCCGGCCCCAAGGCGTTGGGTAATGGTGGGGTGTCTTCAAGGAAGACGGCGGGAGCATGCCCCCGCGAGGGTTAACAAGCCCTTAACCATGAGAGGCCCAAGGGCGAAAAAGTTCCTGTTTCCACGCCCGGGGCCGAATCGCCTGGCTACTTGGGCATAGGCACCGAGATGCCCTTGTCGCCGCCGCGCTCGGCGATCCAGACCTCGCTCCCGAACGGCTGCACGGCGGTGGGGGTCTTGAGCCCCTCCTTGATCACGGTGACGGTGGCGGTGTCGCCCTTGATGGTCAGGTAGTGGACGCGGCTGCCGCCATTCTCGGCGACGAACAACTTGCCGTTCGCATGGCGCATGCCGTCGGGATTTTTGACCAGCCTGTCCATGAAGATTTCCGTCAGGGTGCCTTTGCCATCGGCGCCGATGTTCACGCGGTAGAGATTGCCCGCGAAAACCGTGTTCACGTAAAGCTGGCCGTCCAGGAAATCGATGCCGTCCACGCCGAACAGGACGCGGACATTGTCGATCAGCAGTGACGCCTCGTTACCGCTGGGCTTCACATGCCAGATGCGGCCGCGGAAAGTATCGGTGATGTAGAGGGCCTTGTCCGGCGCCACGACGATGTCGTTGCACAGGTTGGTATCGCTGGGCAGGTCCCAGCGCGACTTGGCCGCGCCGGTCTTGAGGTCGAAGCCGCGCAGGGTGGATTTGCGGCCATCCGCCGGGGTGCCGTTGTTGATCTGGCAGGCCCAGAGCGTGTTGCTGCCGGCGTCGGCGAGAACGCCGAGGAAGGTGCCGTTGGGGACTTCCGAGCTGACATCGATCCAGAGTTCGGCGGCTGCCGCGCCCTTCTTAGCGCGATAGATCTTGGGCGAGCTGGCGCTGCCGAAAATCACGGTGCCGTCCGGGCCCACCGTCAGGCTCTCCGGCTGGGAGCCGGTGGGCGTGGAAACCTCAGCCGCGGCGGCCGAGAGGGCGAACAGGGCCGACAGGCAAACAGCGGCAGTTGCAATGCGGATCATGAAATCTCCCCTTTTTTCATTATTGGGGGAGTTTATAGCGCAGATGCGGAGGTTATGTGGAGGCCACGCCCGGAATCGAACCGGGGTGCAAGGATTTGCAATCCTCTGCGTAACCACTCCGCCACGTGGCCTCACTGGAGAAAGATGCCGGGAAAACCGGCAGGCGGCTGGCGGCTATAGCAGACCGGCGGGCGACGGGACAACTCGCAAAACACAGGCCCGCCGCCCCCGCGCGCGCGTAGCGCGCAGGCGGGGGAGGTGGCCGTAGCAGCGCTTGCGATGCGAAGGCCGGAGGGGGATGAAAAACGTCGCGTTGTGGGGAGGGGGCGAGGGGCCTATAAGCTGCGAAGACTCTTCGAAAAGGGCTTTGCCGATGTCCGAATCCGCGCGCTTCAACATGATCGAAGCCCAGATCCGCACCTCAAACGTCACCGACCCGCGCATCCATGCCGCCATGGGCGCGGTGGCGCGCGAGAAATTCGTGCCCAGCGCTGCCCGGGCCCTGGCCTATGCCGACGTGCCGGTGGCCATCGCCCAGGGGCGCTATCTGCTGGACCCGCGCAGTTTCGCCAAGCTGCTGCAGCTGGCCCAGATAACCGCGCAGGACCGGGTGCTCGATGTGGCCTGCGGCAGCGGCTATTCCTCCGCCGTTTTGGCCCGTCTGGCCGCCGAGGTGGTGGCGCTGGAGCAGGATGCCGATTTGGTGCGCATTGCCAGTGAGTTGTTGGCCAATGTTGTCGGCAAGGTTGAACTGGTCCAGGGCGGGCTGGTCGAGGGCGTAAAGGCCCATGCGCCGTTCGATGTGATCCTTGTCAACGGCGCCATCGAGCAGGCCCCGGAAACCCTGCTGGCCCAGCTTGCCGAAGGCGGACGGCTGGTGACGGTGATGCGCGAGGCCGGGCAGGCCCGTGCCTGGCTGTTTTTGAAGCAGAACGGCCAGGTCGGCCGGCGTCCGGATTTCGACGCCGATGTGCCGCTGCTGGCGGGCTTCAAAAAAGCCATGGGCTTCGTATTCTAAGGGCGGTTTCCGGCGGTTCCGGCAGGTGCGGGGCGCGGCAAAGGTGCATTAACGCAATCTTTGCCATCACGGCGTCACTGTCCTAGGGTTTGGTCACGCCGCCACCCTTGGCGGAGCCGCGGAGCTCCCTATGTCAAATCCCCAGCATGAACCCACCATGGAGGAAATTCTCGCCTCCATCCGCAAGATCATCTCCGAGGACGCTCCGGAAGGCGCGCCCGCCGAGGGTGCTGCTCCGGCGGCCCCGGCCCCCCAGCCCGTCCATGACGATGTGCTGGAACTGACCCATGAAGTCGAGGCCGCGCCGCCGCCCGCGCCGGCCTATGAACCCGCGCCGCCGCCCGCCCCGGCGGAAGACATTGTGTTCGAGACGGTGACGCCCACCGCTTCGAACTCCGACATTTTCTCCGACCATACCCGCAAGGCGATGGAAGACGCGTTTGATTCCATCCCCGAAGACCCCGCGCCTGCGCCCGCCGCCTACCGCGCCGCTGCGCCGATCGCGCCGATCGATGGTTCGAGCGTGGAAACCGTGTTCGAGCGCGCCGTGCGCGAAAGCTTCGAGCCGGTGCTGCAGAGGTATCTGTCCGACAATTCCGCCGTCGTGATCGACGGCATGAAGCCCTTGATCCGCGAATGGATGGACGAGCATTTCCCGCCGCTGCTGGAAGGCGCGGTACGGGCCGAGGTCGAGCGCGTGGTAAAGTCGCGCGGCGCCAAACGCTGATTCCCGTTCCCTAGAGGCCGGCTTGACCGTGAGCCCGCGGTGCGCCGCAGGCGCATGAGCAGGTCCTGTGGACCTGCGAAAGCGGGCGAACGCCGCGAGCTTAGGCGAGCGGCGGCCCCGGCTTGACCTAGCAGCCAAAAAGCCTGAAAGCGTCGACCGGATTTCTCGGTTTTCCAATGCTCGACAAGACATTCAACCCCGCCGATGTCGAAAAGCGCATCGCCGCGCAGTGGGAGGCGTCCGGCGCCTTCAGGGCCGGCAACCGCCCCGATGCGGAGCCGTTCTCCATCGTCATCCCCCCGCCCAATGTCACCGGGCGGCTGCATATCGGCCATGCCCTCAACAACACGCTGCAGGACATCCTGGCGCGCTTCGAGCGCATGCGCGGCAAGGATGTGCTTTGGCAACCGGGCACCGACCATGCCGGCATCGCCACCCAGATGATCGTCGAACGCCAGCTGGCCGAGCGGCAGATGAGCCGGGTCCAGATGGGCCGCGAGAAATTCCTGGAAGAAGTCTGGAAGTGGAAAGCCGAATCCGGCGGCGCCATCGTCGAGCAACTCCACCGCCTGGGCGCGTCCGCCGACTGGAGCCGCGAACGTTTCACCATGGACGAGGGTCTGTCCAAGGCCGTCACCAGAGTGTTCGTCGAACTGCACAAGCAGGGCCTGATCTACAAGGACAAGCGGCTGGTCAACTGGGACCCCAAGCTGCAGACGGCGGTGTCGGACCTGGAAGTCGAGAGTATCGAGATCAAGGGCCACCTCTGGCACATCAAATATCCGATTGAAGACAGCGACCAGTTCATGATCGTCGCCACCACCCGGCCCGAAACCATGCTGGGGGACACGGCGGTGGCGGTGCATCCCGAGGACGCGCGTTACAAATCGCTGGTCGGCAAGATGGCAGTGCTGCCGCTGACCGGGCGGCTGATCCCGATTATCGCGGACGAATATTCAGACCCGGAAAAAGGCACCGGCGCCGTCAAGATCACCCCCGGCCACGACTTCAACGACTTTGAAGTCGGCAAGCGCCACAAGCTGCCGCTGATCAATCTGATCAACAAGGACGGCACGCTGAATGATGACGTGCCGGCGCCCTATCGCGGCCTCAGCCGCGAAGCGGCGCGCAAGAAGATCGTCACCGACCTGGAAGCGATGGAGCTGGTCGACAAGATCGAGCCCATCACCCATGCCGTGCCGCATGACGAGAAGACCAAGACAGTGGTGCTGGAGCCGTTCCTCACCGAGCAATGGTATCTGAATGTCGAGCCGCTGGCGGCCAAGGCGATTGCCGCGGTGGAGAAGGGCGAGACCAAGTTCGTTCCGGAAAACTGGGGCAATGTCTATTTCAACTGGCTGAAGAACATCCGCCCTTGGTGCATCAGCCGCCAGCTCTGGTGGGGACATCAGATTCCGGTCTGGTATGACGCGGACGGCAAAGTCTATTGCGCGGAAACGGAAGACGAGGCGAAGTCCCGGGCGGGCGGCGCGTCGCTGACCCGTGATCCCGACGTGCTGGATACCTGGTTCTCCAGCGCGCTGTGGCCTTTCTCGACCATGGGCTGGCCGGAAGACACGATTGAACTGCGGCGCTTCTATCCCACCAGCGTTCTGGTGACCGGTTTCGACATCATCTTCTTCTGGGTGGCCCGGATGATGATGATGGGCATTCATTTCCTGAGCGAGGTGCCGTTCCGGACGGTTCTGATCCACAACCGCGTGCTGGACGAGCAGGGCGCGAAAATGTCCAAGACCAAGGGCAATGTGGTTGATCCCATCACCCTGATCGACGAGTTCGGCGCCGATGCGCTTCGCTTCACCGTGGCGCTGGCAGCGGGCCAGAGCCGCGACATGCGCATCGGCCCGACGCGGGTAGAGACCAACCGCAACTTCGCCACCAAATTGTGGAACACCTCGCGCTTCTGCGAGATGAATGGCTGCGTCACGGTGCCGGGGTTCGATCCGGCGACCGTCACCCAGACCGTTAACAAGTGGATCGTGGCCGAAACCGCCCGCGCGGTGGGCGACCTCACATCCGCAATCGAGGCGTTGCGCTTTAACGAGGCCGCGGCAATCGCCTATCACTTCGTCTATGACATTTTCTGCGACTGGTATGTCGAGATCACCAAGCCGATCTTCCAGTCCGGCGCGGAAGAGGTGAAAGCCGAAACCCGTGCCACCACCGCCTGGGCGCGTGACCAGATACTCAAGCTGCTGCATCCGTTCATGCCCTTCATCACCGAAGAGCTGTGGGCGGCGACGGCGCCGCGCGAAACCATGCTGGTCGTGGCGGAATGGCCTACGGTCAAGTCGGTGGGGGCGCAGGATGCCACCGCCGAAATGAACTGGGTGATCGATCTCATCAAGGGCGTGCGGTCGGTGCGCGCGGAAATGAACGTGCCGGCGGGCGCCAAGATTCCGATGCTGCTGACCGGCGCGGATGCGGCGGCCAAGGCGAGGCTGGCGGCGAACCAGGATGTGGTCCTGACCCTGGCGCGGCTGACCAGCGCCGAGATTGCCGATGCCATTCCCAAGGGCTCGGCCCAGTTCGTGCTGGGCGAGGCGGTCGTGGCCTTGCCGCTGGGCGATGTGATCGATTTCGCCAAGGAGCGGGCGCGGCTCGAGAAGGACCTCAAGAAAGCGGAAGAAGAAATCGCCCGTTTCGACGCCAAGCTGTCGAATGAGCAGTTCGTTTCCAAGGCGCCCGAAGAGGTGCTGGCCGAACAGCGCGAAAAGCGGGCCGAGGCGCAGGCGCTGGCGCAGCGCCTGCGTGAAGCGGTCGCACGGCTGGCGGAGTAACCCTGACGGCATCGCGGTTGCAGCCGGGGTGGTGGCTCCCTAACTCTTGGACACAGTCCTGCCGGAGATTTCCATGCCGACCCTGTTTGATCCCCTGAAAGCGGGTGCGCTTCAGCTTCCCAACCGCATCATCATGGCGCCGCTGACGCGAAGCCGGGCCACGCCGGACACCCGCGTTCCCACGCCCCTGCAGGTGGAATATTACACCCAGCGCGCCAGCGCCGGGCTGATCATCTCCGAAGCCACCAGCGTGCGCGCCATGGGCGTCGGCTATGCCGCCACTCCCGGCATCTGGTCGGACGAACAGACCGAAGGTTGGAAGAATGTGACCGAGGCGGTTCACAAGGCCGGCGGCCGCATGGTGCTGCAGCTCTGGCATGTCGGCCGCATTTCCGATCCGATCTTCCTGAACGGCGCGCAGCCCGAAGCGCCCAGCGCCATCCGTCCCAAGGGGCATGTATCGCTGGTGCGCCCCGAAAAGGAATTTGTCACCCCGCGCGCGCTGGAGACATCGGAAATTCCCGCCGTGATCGCCGATTACAAACGCGGTGCGGAGAATGCGAAGAAGGCGGGTTTCGATGGCGTGCATATCCACGGCGCCAATGGCTATCTGCTGGACCAGTTCCTGCAGGATTCCACCAACCACCGCACCGACGCTTATGGCGGCAGTCTCGAGAAGCGCGCCCGCCTGATGCTGGAAGTCACCGACGCGGTCGCGGAAGTTTGGGGTCCCGACCGGGTGGGCATGCATCTGGCGCCGCGCATGGACAGTCACGACATGGGTGACAGCGACCGGCTGGGCACCTTCACCTATGTCGGGCGCGAACTCGGAAAGCGCGGCCTGGGCTGGATCGCGGCGCGCGAGGCGCGGATCGGGCCGGACACCAAGCTGGTGGACAGCCAGGGCCGTCCCAAGGAGGTGGCCAATCGCGACAGCATCGGGCCGGCGATCAAGGAAGCCTTCGGCGGCGTCTATATCGCCAATGAGAGCTTCGATCAGGCAGGTGCGGAAGCGGCGCTGGCCGATGGCGTCGCCGATGCTGTGGCGTTCGGAAAATTGTTCATTGCCAACCCTGACCTTCCAAAGCGTTTCGCCACCGGCGCGGCGCTGAACCCGTGGGACACCGCGACCTTCTATTCGGGTGGGGCGCAGGGATACACCGATTATCCCGCGCTATGACGACCGCAGTCATGCTGCGTTGCCGGATGGAACCTTAGTCCGGTGGGTACGTTTCTGTCCTGTGAGGGGGGAAACCGGCGTGGCCGAGTTTCCCGAAACAGGAGATACAATATGAGACATTTTGCCAAGGTTGCCGCCGCTGCGGCCCTTGTTCTGGCTGCCGGAACCGTTTCAGCTTCTGCTGCCTGCAACAGCGATGCGTCCACGGAAACGGCGCTGGGTGCCGGTTCGGGCGCCTTGGTGGGCGGTCTTGCCTCCAACAGCATCGGCGGCGCATTGATCGGAGGCGTCGCCGGCGGACTGATCGGCAATACGATCGGTCATTCCAACAATCGTGCGGATTGCCGCCGCGCCACCATCCGCCGCGAATATCGCCGTGACCGCGAGACCTATTATCTCGATCGCGATGGCCGCCGTCACTACTACTATCGCTAAACTGATAGTCTGAAACAAAACCCCGCCGGAGCGATCCGGCGGGGTTTTTCTTTGGCCGACCGCTGGACGAGGGCGGCGAAAAGCAATCTTATGCGCCGGCATTTTCATTCCCTGAGGAGGATTTCCATGCGTGCCATTGCTTTCGCCGCTGCGTTCGTTGTTGCAGCCTGCGGTTCGGCATTCGCCCAGACGGCAGCGCCCGCGATGCGCGCGGTCGGCATGACCCTGTCCAGCCCGGATTTTGCGGACGGTGGCATCATCCCCGACCAGTTTACCGGCAAGGTGAATGTCCAGGGCCAGCCGCCCAAGGCCGTCTCGCCCGCGCTGAACTGGACCGGCACGCCCGCCGGCACCCAGAGCTTTGTTCTGATCATGCATGACCTGGATGTGATGGTGGGCAAGGGCACCGGCGACAACCTGCATTGGCTGGCCTTCAACATTCCCGGCACCGCGACCTCGCTGCCGCAGAATGTGCCCACGCTTCCGACACTGCCGGATGGCACCATCCAGCCGCGCAACCGCAATTCCAACGGCTATGGCGGCCCGGGCGCGCCCGCGCCGATCTATCACCACTATGTCTTCGGCATCTGGGCGCTGGATACCAAGCTGAACCTCACCGATACCGCCACCCGCGACGATGTGATGAAGGCCATGGACGGCCATGTTCTGGACAAGGGCTTCACGGTCGGCCGCTTCCACCGCTAGGCGCTTTGCGCAAAGAGAAAGCCCCGGAGCGTTTTGCGCTCCGGGGCTTTTTTGTGCTTTCGCTCAGGCCAGATCGAAACGGTCCAGGTTCATTACCTTGGTCCAGGCCGCGACAAAATCCTTCACGAACTTTTCTTTGGAGTCGGATTGGGCATAGACCTCGGCCAGCGCCCGCAGCTGCGAGTGCGAACCGAAGATCAGGTCGACGCGGGTGGCGGTCCATTTCTTCGCCCTGGTCTTGCGGTCCAGGCCCTCGAAGCTGTTCTCGCCGGTCGGGTTCCACACCGTGTCCATGCTGAGCAGGTTGACAAAAAAGTCATTGGTCAACGCGCCGACCGTGGCTGTGAAGATACCGTCCCTGGATACGCCCGCACCCAGCACCCGCAATCCGCCGATCAGGACCGTCATTTCCGGCGCCGTCAGGGTCAGAAGCTGCGCCCGGTCCACCAGCGTCTCTTCCGGCGCCATTAGTTGCAGCCCTGAGGTGCGGTAGTTGCGAAAGCCGTCGGACAGAGGCTCCAGCGGCGCAAAAGACGCCGCATCGGTCTGCTCCTCGCTGGCATCACCGCGACCGCCCGTGAAAGGCACCGTCACATCGACGCCGGCTGCCTTCGCCGCTTGTTCCACACCGACATTGCCCGCCAGCACGATCAGGTCGGCGATGCTCACCTTGCCGGATTCCTTCTGGATGGCTTCCAGCTTGCCAAGAACCTTGGCTAGTTGCGCCGGCTGGTTCACCTCCCAATCCTTTTGCGGGGCCAGACGGATGCGCGCGCCATTGGCGCCGCCGCGCTTGTCGGAGCCGCGGAAGGTGGAGGCCGAAGCCCAGGCGGTCGAGACCAGTTCGGACACCGAAAGCCCGCTGGTGGCAATCTTGTTCTTCAGCGCCTTGATGTCGGCATCGCTGAGCGCCGTGCCCGCCGGAATGGGATCCTGCCAGATCAATCGCTCTTTAGGCACCAAGGGGCCGAGGTAACGCTGGATCGGCCCCATGTCGCGATGGGTCAGCTTGAACCAGGCACGGGCAAAGGCATCCGCGAACTGATCCGGATTTTCCAGGAAGCGGCGCGAGATTTTCTCATAAGCCGGGTCGAAGCGCAGTGCCAGATCGGAGGTCAGCATGGTCGGCACGCGCTTCTTCGACGGATCATGTGCGTCAGGGATATCCGCGGGGGCGTTTTTGGCCTGCCACTGATGCGCGCCACCGGGGCTCTTGGTCAGCTCCCATTCGAACTTGAACAGATTCTCGAAGAAGTGATTGCTCCATTTTGTCGGTGTCTGCGACCAGGTGACCTCCAGCCCGCTGGTGATTGCGTCTGCGCCATGGCCGGATGCGTGGCGGCTGCGCCAGCCCAGGCCCTGATCCTCGATCAGCGCACCTTCCGGCTCCGCATCCACGAAGGAAGGATCGCCGGCACCATGGGTCTTGCCGAAGGTGTGACCGCCGGCGATCAGCGCCACGGTCTCTTCGTCATTCATCGCCATGCGGCTGAAGGTGTCGCGGATATCATGCGCGCTGGCGATGGGATCGGGTTTGCCGCCCGGCCCTTCGGGATTGACGTAGATCAGGCCCATCTGCACCGCGCCCAGCGGATTTTGCAGCTGGCGCTCGCCGCTGTAGCGTTCATCGCCGAGCCAGCTGCCTTCGGGGCCCCAATAGAGTTCTTCCGGCTCCCACTGGTCGGCGCGGCCGCCGGCAAATCCGAAGGTCTTGAAACCCATGGATTCCAGCGCGATGTTGCCGACCAGCACGTACAGGTCGGCCCAGGAAATCTTGCGGCCGTATTTCTGCTTTATGGGCCAAAGCAGGCGGCGCGCCTTGTCCAGATTGGCATTGTCCGGCCAGCTGTTGAGCGGCGCAAAGCGCTGCTGGCCGCCGCCGGCACCGCCGCGCCCATCCGCCACGCGATAGGTGCCGGCGCTGTGCCAGGCGAGGCGGATGAACAACCCGCCATAATGGCCGAAGTCCGCCGGCCACCAGGGTTGGGAATCCGTCATCAGCGCATGCAGGTCCTTGATCAGCGCCTGAAGATCGAGACTCTTGAACTCCGCGGCATAGTTGAAGCCTGCGCCCATGGGATTGGCGCGCGAGGAATGCTGATCCAGCGCCTTCAGGTCGAGCTGCTGCTGCCACCAGTCCTTGTTGCAGCGGCTCCTGGCGACATGCATCACGGGGCAGCCGTTGGGCTTGGTCTCTGCGGTCATGGGACGATCCTCTTTTTAATTTAGAATAATTCTAAATAGATCAGGTGCAGCCGTCAAGAAAAGTCAGAGTGATTCTCAACTGGGTGAGGGCCCGCTATGACGAAATTCGCCTTGCCGGGGCCAAGCAGCGGCGGCAATAGTCCGCCCCGATCTGCGCCTTACAGGGTAATTTTATGTCCAAATTCGACAAGTCGAAGCTGCCGTCCCGCCATGTCACCGAAGGGCCGGAGCGTGCGCCGCACCGTTCCTACTATTACGCCATGGGTCTCACGGAAGCGGAGATTCACCAGCCCTTTGTCGGCGTGGCCAGCTGCTGGAACGAGGCGGCGCCCTGCAACATCGCCCTGATGCGCCAGGCCCAGTCCACCAAGAAGGGGGTCAAGGCCGCCGGCGGCACGCCCCGCGAATTCTGCACCATCACCGTCACCGACGGCATCGCCATGGGCCATGAAGGCATGCGTTCGTCTTTGGTGTCGCGCGAAGTGATCGCCGACTCCGTTGAGCTGACCATGCGCGGCCATTGCTATGACGCGCTCGTCGGGCTTGCGGGCTGCGACAAGTCCCTGCCGGGCATGATGATGGCGATGCTGCGCCTGAACGTGCCCTCGGTGTTTCTCTATGGCGGTTCGATCATGCCGGGCCGTTTCCACGACAAGGACGTCACCGTCGTGGATGTGTTCGAAGGCGTCGGCAAGCATTCCGCCGGCAAGATGCCGGAAAGTGAACTGGTCGAGCTGGAAAAGGTGGCGTGCCCGGGCGCGGGCGCCTGTGGCGGCCAGTTCACCGCCAACACCATGGCCTGCGTCGCCGAAGCCATCGGCCTGGCGCTGCCTTACTCGTCGGGCCCGCCGGCTGAAATCCTGTCGCGCGATGATTTCGCGCTGAAGGCGGGCGAGACGGTGATGGATTTGCTGGCGAAGAATTTGCGCCCGCGCGACATCTGCACCCGCAAGGCGTTTGAAAATGCCGCCATGGTGGTGGCCGCCACCGGTGGCTCGACCAATGCGGCGCTGCATCTGCCGGCCATGGCGAATGAGGCGGGCATCAAGTTCGACCTGTTCGACGTGGCGGAAATCTTCAAGAAGACGCCCTATGTCGCCTCATTGAAGCCGGGCGGCCAGTATGTCGCCAAGGACATGTGGGAAGCGGGCGGTGTGCCGATGCTGATGCGCATCCTGCTGGATGCCGGCCTGCTGCATGGCGACTGCATCACCGTCACCGGCAAGACCATTGCCGAAAACCTCAAGGACGTGAAATTCAATCCCGACCAGAAGGTGATGGTCGAGGTCAAGAACGCCCTGGCCCCGACCGGCGGCGTGGTGGGCCTGCGCGGTTCGCTGGCCCCCGAAGGCGCCATCGTCAAGATCGCGGGCCTCAAGCACGTCAAGCACAAGGGCCCGGCGCGGGTGTTCGATTGCGAGGAAGACTGCTTCGCGGCGGTTGAACGGCGTGATTACAAGGAAGGCGACGTGCTGGTGATCCGCTGGGAAGGCCCCAAGGGCGGTCCCGGCATGCGCGAGATGCTGTCCACGACGGCGGCGCTTTACGGGCAGGGGGTGGAGAATATCGCCCTGGTCACCGACGGACGTTTCTCCGGCGCGACGCGCGGCCTCTGCGTCGGCCATGTCGGCCCGGAAGCCGCCGATGCCGGTCCCATTGGCCTGATCAGGGACGGCGACATCATCACCATCGATGCCGAGAAGGGCACCATGGATGTCGAATTGTCGGAGGCCGAACTGGCGGAACGCAGAAAGGCGTTCAAGCCCAAGCCGCCGGGCTTCAAGACCGGTGCGCTGGCGCGTTACGCCAGGAATGTCGGCCCGGCCCGAGATGGCGCCTTGACCACGCCGGGCGCGGACCAGGAAGTGCGCTGCTACGCGGATATCTGACGGCTAATTGTGCGTCGCCATTTTTTCGATGCGCTTGTCAGGCACTAGCCACATGATTGCGACCGTCAGGTAGCAAAGCAGGGCGGCCCATGGCGCGGCGAAAGATAACCCGATGCCGCTGAGATACAGCACGGGCGAAATCTTGGCCTTGAGATCGCGTCCGAGGTAGCTGCGCAGCGGCGAGCTGTCGCCCTGCGCCCGAACGATGACGTTCTGCATGATCCACCAGGCGACAGCCGGCATGAGCAGCGAAGCGCCGTAAAGTGCAGTGGGGATAGGCGCAAAGCCATGCTCACCCATCCAGGCGGTAGCAAACGGGATCAACGATAGCCAGAACAGCAAATGGAAGTTCGCCCACAGCACTGCTCCGTTTACCCGCGAAACCAGGTGGAAGTAGTGGTGATGGTTGTTCCAGTAGATCGCCACATAAATAAAGCTGAGCGCATAGGCGAAAAATACAGGCCACAATTCATGCAGCGCGTGGAAGTCCGTACCTTCCGGGGCTTTCAGTTCCAGCACCATGATGGTGATGATGATGGCCACCACGCCAACGGTCATGGCCAGCAATCGATGTTTTTCCACGTCGTGTCTCCCTTGGTCACGCCATGCTAGGCAAGGCCGGCGCAGTTGCCAAATCGGTCATCCCGGCTTGCGTGCCGCATTGGCCGCTTTCAGCACACGCAGCACATTGCCGCCCCAGAAGTTTGAAAGCTGCGCTTCGGTATAACCCAGCTTGACCAGCCGGTCTGTGATCTGCGGGATCGCCGCGACGTCTTCCATGCCGGTGACGCCGCCGCCGCCGTCCCAGTCGCAGCCGATGCCGACATGCTCGGGACCCACCAGCTCAAGCGCATGGGTCACGTGCTTCATGAAATCGTCGATGGTGGCGCGGGGCGTGACGTACTTCGCGTTCAGGACTTTTGCGCCCGCCGCCACTTCGCGCACGGTCGCTGCGGCCTGGGCCGGCGTCATCGCGTCCAGCCCATCCAGCTTGTCGAACAGCGCACGGCGCTCCTTGTCCCGTTCGGGATTGGGCGGGACGGTGATCAGATAGGCGTTGTAGGAATTGATCTGGATGGTGCCGCCCTTCGCCGCCAGCTTCCTGATGCGGGCGTCGTCGATGTTGCGGGGATGGTCGAACACGCTCTTGCAGCCGGAATGCGACAGGATGATGGGCGCGCGCGACATCTCCGCCATCTGGTCGAAGACATCGTCGCTGGCGTGGCTGGCGTCCAGCACCATGCCCAGGTCATTGGCCAAAATCGCCAGCTCGCGCCCCTTGGGCGAGAGGCCGCCGAATTGCTTCTTGTCGGTGGCGGAATCGCCGAACTGGTTGTTGCGGAAATGAACCGGCCCAACCATGCGCACGCCCAGCTTGTAAAAGCCGCGCAGCAGCGAGACATCCTCGCCCAGAGGATAGGCATTCTCGATGCTCTGATAGACGATGATCTTGTTCCGGGCGGCGATGCGGGCCGCGTCCTCCGCCACAAAGGCCAGTTCGAAGGTCTTGGGATGGGCCGCCACCATCTCGCGAATCTGCGCCGCGCGCAGCAGGGCGGCATCACGCGCCGCCATCATGCCCTGCGGCGTAAGCGGACCTTGCGGCGTGAAGATGGCCCAGAAGCCCCCATCCAGCCCGCCATCGCCCATGCGCGGTACATCCACCTGGGTCATGTCCGTGTCATGGGCATGGCGTGCCGTCACATCCCAGCCCGGGCGGGCCAGATCGGCAGGCGTGTCCAGATGGGTGTCCAGGCAGATCAGCCGCCGGTGCAGGGCGCTGGGTTTGGCCTCGGCGGCCGTCACGGCAAGCGCCGCCGCGCCGTTAACCAAGGCCATCCGCCGCGTCATTGCCATGCCCAAGCCCCACGCCCGAATTCCGCCTGAAATCTAGGGGATATAAGGGCTTGTGGGCCAGCGCCGCCTTGCCGCAAACGGCATGTGCGGTAAATTGATTCCGGTTTAGGACGTTCATCAGGGTTGTCATGCGAAAAGTTGCGCTAGCGATAGGCGGGTTGCTGACTTTGTCGGCACCGGTGGCGGCAGACAGCGCCAAGACCGCCAAGACCGCCAAGACCGAAAAGCTGGCGCTTTTCCAGAAACGCACCATTTTCGAATCCGGCCTGCGCAATGCCCATACCGTGGCGCTGACCTTCGATGATGGCCCCAACGCCCGCACCGGCGAAGTGCTGGACGCTCTGAAAGAGATGAACGTCAAGGCGACCTTCTTCATCGTCGGCCAGCAGGCGCGCCGCCATCCGCAGATGCTGGCGAGGATCGCCCGCGAAGGACATCTTCTGGCCAATCACAGCGCCACCCATTCCCTGCTGGGCCGCCGGTACCAGGACAATCCGGACATGCTGCTGGACCAGATCCGCGGCGTGCATGAACAGATCGCGCCGCTGATGGGCCTGAATGACAAATTCTATTTCCGCGCCCCTTATGGCGCGTGGAAATCCTCCCATGCCGCCGTCCTCAATGCCGATCCGGACCTGCGCCAGTATGTCGGGCCGATTTACTGGGACGTGGGCGGCGACATCACCATGCGTGACGGTTATGTGATGGGTGCGGCGGACTGGGAGTGCTGGCGAATCAAATGGCCGGCCAAGACCTGCGCCAAGGGCTACACCCGCGAAATCCGCCGCAAGGACGGCGGGGTGGTGCTGATGCACGCCATCCACGCCAATTCGGCGGAGCTGGTGCGCCAGGTGGTCCCGCCCCTGATCGAGGAGGGCTACCGTTTCGTGCGGATGGATCAGATGCCGCAATATCGCCAATATGAGACGCCAAAAGACTGGCCAAGCGGCGTCGCCGATGCCCGGGCCAAGTCTCCCGTTCGTCTCAGCGCCGTACGCCTCAAAGACATAAAATAACGCGGCCCCAGCCGGGGTTGGCGACAACAATCCTGGGAGGACTGCATGACTTTTCGCACCATGATGGCGACTGCCGCCGCATTGGCCCTGTTGGGCCTTATGCCCGCCAGCGCCGCCGACAGCGTATTGACCGCCAAGGTCGCCGGCGCGCAGCGCGCCGCCGAAAGCAAGGCCCGCGACGGCGCCCGCCATCCCGCCGAGACCCTGGAATTCTGGGGCGTGAAGCCGGGCCAGACCATCATCGAGGTTTCGCCCGGCGGCGGCTATTGGGCAGAGATCCTGGCACCCTATGCCAAGGACACCAAGGGCCATTACATCGCTGCCACCGGCCGGCCCGACCAGAAGCTCCCCGCCAAGTTCGAGGACGCCGCCGCCTATGGCCCGATCCACTACACCGTGTTCAACAAGGGCTCCGGCGCGCTGGGTACGCCGGCCAGCGCCGATATCGTGATCACCGCCCGCAACATCCATAACTGGATGTGGGTGGACGGCCTGGCCGACAAGGCGATGAAGGATTTCTACGCCGTGCTGAAGCCGGGCGGCGTCCTGGCGATTGAAGAGCATCGCGCCGATCCCAAGCCGATGGTGAAGGACGCCCGCGATGGCTATGTCTCGACCCAGCATGTGATCGATCTGGCGCAGAAGGCCGGCTTCAAGCTGGAAGCGCGTTCCGAGATCAACGCCAATGCCAAGGACACCAAGGGCCATCCCTTCGGCGTCTGGACCCTGCCGCCCTCGCGCCGCAGCTCGGAAGCGAACCAGCCCAGCCCGGCCGGTTTTGACCGCGCCAAGTTTGACGCCATCGGCGAAAGCGACCGCATGACCCTGCGCTTCCGCAAGCCGGGCTAAGGTTCGGACGGCGGGCGCCTCCGGGCGTCCGCTGCTGCCCCGGCTGGTTCTATGCCGCGCTGTCGGTCATAGTAGGCGCAAAGAAAGAATCTCGGGGTAGGGGATGAGAAGGTTCGCCGCGCTGCTGGCCAGCGCGCTCTTGTTGCCATTTTGCGCCGGCGCGGCGCCACAGGCTTCTGAAGAGTGGCCCGCCTATGGCCATGATTCCGGCGAAAGCCGCTACTCGCCGCTGAACCAGATTACCCCCGCCAATGTCGCCGGACTGAAGCCGGTCTGGACCTATCACATGCGCCCGCCGGACCGCACCGCGCGCGGTTTTGCTGCCTCCCAGAACACGCCGCTGGTGGTGAAGGGCGTGATGTATGTCTCCACGCCCTACGGCCGGGTGGTGGCACTGGATGCCGAAACCGGCAAACAGCTGTGGGCCTATCAGGTACCGAATGGCGACAATCCGGCGACACGCGGCATGGCTTACTGGCCGGGCGCGCGTTCCCAGCTTGTTTTCGGCACGACCCGTGGGTTGTTGATCTCGCTCTATGCCGATACCGGGGAGCCGGTGAAGGGATTCGGCAAGGATGGCGTGGTCAGCCTGAAGACGCCGGAGGTGATGCAGGGCTTTCCCGACGCCTTTCTGGGTGTCACCTCGGCCCCGGCAATCTACAAAAATCTGATCATTACCGGTTCGCGCACCCAGGAAGCGCCGCAGCTGGGTGCGTCGGGGCGGGTTCGTGCCTTTGACGTGCGCACCGGCAAGGAGGTCTGGCACTTCAACGGCGTACCGCAGCCGGGAGAGAAATTCCACGACACCTGGGAAGGGGAAAGCTGGGTCAAGCGTTCCGGCGTCAATGTCTGGACCGGGGTGATCCTGGATGCGACGCGCGGCATCGCCTATCTGCCGTTCAGCGCCCCGACCTTCGACCAGTCCGGCAACGACCGCAAAACCCCATCCCTGTTTTCCAATTCCCTGGTGGCGGTGAATGCCGCGACGGGAAAGTATCTCTGGCACTTTCAGGCGCTGCGGCACGACATCTGGGATTACGACCTGCCGCTCACCACCCTGGTCGAAGTGAAAAAGGACGGCCGCGTCATTCCCGCCGTGGCGGTGATGAGCAAGGCCAGCCTCCTGTTCCTTCTGGACCGCGTCACCGGCAAGCCGATCCATCCCGTCCATGACATCCCGGTGCCGACGGAGACGGACATGGTGGGCGAGGTCGTGTCGCCGACCCAGCCCGCCTCCGTGACGCCGCCCTTGGGACGCACGTCTTTTGAGATGTCGGAGCTGGCCAACATTACGCCAAAGCAGCGTGCGGCCTGCGAGAAGCTGATCAAGGACCAGAATGTGGTGCCGGCCAAATATTTCCAGCCGCCGCGGGTGGACAGTGCCGTGGCGCGCTTCCCTGGAAATTGGGGAGGCATCGACTGGAGCCATGGCGCCTTCGATCCCACGCGCAGCTATTACATCGTCAATACCAGCGAGATGGGCTCGCAGCAGATGATGGTCCGCAAGCCCGATGGCAGTTATGACATGCGCTATGGCTATCAGTGGTTCTGGGACAAGGATTCCCACATGCCATGCCAGTTGCCCCCCTGGGGCAAGCTGCATGCGATTGACGTCAACAGCGGTGCGATTGTGTGGGAGAGCGTGCTGGGCGTGACCGACGGCCTGGCTGATCCCAATACCGGGCGGCCCAATGTCGGTGGTCCCATCGTTACCGGCGGCGGGCTGATCTTCATCGGCAGCACCGACGACAAGCGGCTGCGCGCCTTCGACACCGGCACCGGCAAGGAGCTGTGGACTTTCAAGCTGCCAGCCTCGCTCTATGGCACGCCGCTGACCTATCGCGGCAAGAGCGGCAAGCAGTATGTCGCGGCGGTCACCACTGGCGGATTCTGGGGGGAAATTGCGGGGGCGGATGACGTCACCGCATTTGCCTTGCCATGAGCACTTTTGGATTTGCCTGCGCGGTCACGGCCGCGGTCCTGTTCGGCGTGGGCGGGACCTTCGCCCAATTCCTGTTCGAAAATCGCGGCATCAACCTGCAATGGCTGGTGAGCATGCGCCTTCTGGGCGGCGGCACCATCCTGTTGATCTTCGCGGCGGCGCGGGACGGCCATGCGGTGCTGGCGCCGCTGCGTGACCGCAAAGACGCCATCCAGCTCCTGCTGTTCGGTGTGCTGGGCATGCTGTCGGTGCAATACACCTATTTCGCCGCAATCAAGGAGTCCAACACCGCCACCGCGACTGTGATGCAATACACCGCCCCGGCGATGATCGCCGTCTGGATGGCGATGCGTAGTCGCCGCTGGCCGTCGGGCAAGGAGTATGCCGCCATCGCCCTGGCCATGACCGGCACATTCTTCCTGGTCACCCATGGCAATTTCAGCGCACTTTCGATTACGGGCATTGCATTGTTTTGGGGCATCGCCAGCGCGGTCGCGGCGGCGTTCAACTCCATCCAGCCTGCGGGCCTGCTGCACAAATACAGCGCCGCCTATGTCACCGGCTGGGGCATGCTGATCGGCGGCATCGCGCTGTGTTTTGTGCACCAGCCATGGAATGTGGAAGGGGTGTTCGACACCACCACATACGTCTTCATCACCTTCATTCTGCTGTTCGGCTCGCTGGCGGCTTTCTATCTGTATTTGAAGGCGGTGCGGCTCATAGGTCCGCAATATACCAGCCTGCTCAGCTGCGCCGAGCCGCTATCTGCGGCGGTGCTGGCAGTGATGTGGCTGGGTGTATCGTTCGGGGCGATGGACTGGCTGGGCACGGTGCTAATCCTGGCCACCATTGTGCTTCTGGCCAAGAAGCAGACAGCGGATACCCAGTCGGAAAAAGTTACTTAGTCCGCAATTCTCTCAAGCCATCGGCGAAGGAAACCTGAGGCGACCAGCCCAAGGTCGCCTTGATCTTGGAAATGTCGGCCAGGGTGGCGGCGGAGTCGCCCTTGCGGCTCTCGACATGAATCTGATCGGACGAGATCATGTCCGCCAGCTCCTTGACCGAGATGTTGCTGCCGCTGCCGACATTGAAGACGTCGCCATGCACGTCGCTCTTCAACGCGGCAAGATTGGCGGCGACGACGTCGTGGACATGGATGAAATCGCGCCGCTGGCTGCCGTCGCCATGAATTTCCAATGTCTTGCCTGCGGCGTGGCGGCGCAGAAAGATTCCCAGCACCAGCGCATAAGCGCCGGTCTCGGGCTGGCGCGGGCCATAGACATTGAAATAACGAAACACGATGCAGGGCAGGCCAAAGCCCGCGTCGAACAGCAGGCAATACTGTTCGCCAACCCGCTTGGTCAGGCCATATATGTTGAGGAAGTCAGGCGGATCGCTTTCCCGGTGCGGGGGCGTGCGGCTGCCGTAGTAGGTGGAAGAGCCACTATAGATGAATTTCTTCACCCCTGCGTCACGGGCCGCCAGCAGCATGTTCTGTGTACCGGCGATGTTGGACTGGGTGCATACATCCAGATGCTCCTGCGACGGCCCCGATCGCGACATGGCGGCGCAATGCAGGACCGCATCCATCCCGGCGGCGGCGCGATGACAGGCATCGATGTCGCGGATGTCGCCTTCAACGAATTCGGCCGCGCCCGGCACCCATTCGCGCTTGCCATAGATCAGGCTGTCCAGCACCCGCACGCGATAGCCGGTGGACAGCAGGCCTTCGCAGAGATGACTGCCGATAAAGCCGGCGCCGCCGGTGACCAGGACGTTTTTCATCTCAGGCGTTCCTATACAGCTCGCGAAAAAAATCCAGATCGGCCTGGGTGTTGATACCGCGCGCTTCGGTGGCGTCGGCCACCTCCAGCGGCATCACCGGCCATCCATGCAAGGCCAGGAAGGGCAGGAACGGCAGGAAGTTGATCTCCCCGGTCTGCCCGCCATGAATGGCCTGGGCGAGATAGTCCTCCCAGGCGGCTTTCAAGCCGCCGGTGGTGAGCAGGAAGGTTCCCACATCGGAAAAACCATTGGGGGTGGTGATGTCGCCCTCACGGGTCTGGAACACATTGCGCAGCGTCCCACCCTCGAAGGCATATTCGACATACGGGCTCTCCATGCGGGTGACCGGCAATACCGCCTGTGGCCCCGGCACCTCCAGCGCGTCAATGGCGCGCATCAGCGTGTCGGACGAGACAAACACCTGGTCGCCCCACACGATCAGCACCGCGTCATACTGCGACCATGTCTGATAGCCCCGGAATATCGCATCGCCCATGCCGGTCGGTCCCGGCTGGATGCTGTGCGATACGCTCTCTTCCTGCGGCGGGAAGGCCGCGATGCCCTCTGGCGACAGCACGACATGGATATGGTCCACCAGGGGGGCGAGCTTTTGTTGCAGCACCGACCAGATGGTGTCCTGCTCATTGAGCCGTGTGAGGATTTTGGGTCCGGTGTTTCCCAGTCTGGTGCCGCGTCCGGCCGCGGGGATGACGGCGCAGATTTTCATACCAGCGCTCCGGCGAAGTGCGCGAAGTCGGCAAAATACAGATCGCTGAGCGGGCGGAGGGTGTCATCATGCATCCCGATGACCTTCAGCCCCGCCGCCCGCGCCGAAGCGATGCCGGATGCCGCGTCCTCGACCGCGATCGCCTGCGCCGGATCGGCCTTCAGATGACTGAGCGCGGCGAGAAACGGCGCGGGGTGGGGCTTGGTTTGCGCGACATCCTCGGCCGCCACCAGATCGGCGATATGCCTGGCGAGGCCCGTGATCTCGAGTACCTTCAGCGCCGAGGCGCGACTGGCCGAGGTGACGACTCCAATCGCCGCGCCGCGCGCCTTCAGCATCGCAAGCAAATCCTCTGCTCCCCCCATCGCCTGGACCGCGCCGATCTCAAGCGCCGCGCGATAGTGGCTTTGCTTCAGGAGGGTGCAGTGCCTGGCGTCGCTTTCTGACAGGCCCAGGCCCTGGAAGGCGGCCAGTGTGGTCAGGCCGGAAATGCCGCGGTAGTCGAAAGCCGGCAACAGGGCGGGATGCTCGCGGCCCAGAACATGGCGATAGGCGCGCTCATGCACCGGACTGGAATTCACCAGCGTGCCGTCCAGGTCGAACAGGTAACAGGCGATGCCGCGCATGGTCAGATCAGGCTGGCGAGGTTGCGCAGGCCCCGCCGTATCCGCCAATAGGGATCGGTGAAGCCGGAATAGGTGCGATAGATCACCGGCAGTTCCGCCACTTCCACCCCGTGACGGATCATCTGCCGTACAATCGCCAAGGGGGCCGTTTGATCCATGTCGGGCAGATGCGCCAGGCGCTGGCGCCGGAAAACCCTGAGGCCCGTCAGGGGATCGGAGAAGATCACGCCGGTGCGCAGGTAGAATATGAAGCTGAGAAAAAATGCCGCCACTTTCCCGAGCCAGTACAGAAACCGGTGCTCGCCATAGGCGGCCCTGATGGAGGTGATGAATTGCCGCCGGCTCTGGGTACGCGAACCGAATACCCCGCCCAGCGATTGCTGCTGCTCCAGAAGCTGGATGATGGCCTGTACGTCACGGAAGCGGTAGGCGCCGTCGCCCGTCATCAGCACCAGATAGTCGGACGAACCCTTTCGCAGCCAGTCGCGCAAATAGCCGGCTTCGGGAAACAGGCCCTGGTGATGGACAGTGGATATGCCGTCGCCGGCAGGATGGGCGACTCGGTTGAGCACCAGCCGCGCGCCCTTCCAGTCGGCTTCCAGGAATTCCTCGACCAGTTCATCGCTGGCGACGGAACGGTTGTGGATGTCGGCGAAGATCTCCACCGATGCCGCCTCCTGGCCGCCACCCGATCGTGCCGCCAGAATGCGTTCGGCGATGGCGGTGCCGTTGTGCAGCCTGGACCGTGCCGGTGTTGAAAAAGCGCCGCGCAGGATTTGCGCGCCCCGGTATGCGTCTCCATCAAGGCGGCCGGAGGGCAATCTGGCATTCTGGTCGAGCAGGACATGGGTGATGGCGGCGCCGTGATCCAGCGCCAGGTCCATGACATCGCTGGCGGTCAGGGTCTGGATGTCATGATCGACATCCAGATTCATCACCATTGCCGCAATCGGCGCAAGCGCTGCCGCCAGCGCCTGGCGCGCGATGCGATAGCTGGGCAGCAGGGAAGAGTGCTGGGTGCCCGGCCCGTACAGAATGATATCCGCATTCGCGATGGCTTCGGCCGCGGCGGGCGACAAAGCGGGGACCGCGTCGCGCTGCGCCAGAAACGCCTGCTTGCCGGCGAAATCACGGGCCGCAAGCGTTTGCATCTCCTCGGTGGCAAGAGGATGTTCCAGAAGATACAGATTGGTGATCGGGATGGCAGATTGGGGCCCGACGATTTCCGCTTCGCAGGACAGATACGTGCCGTCCAGCTTCAGCCCGGCCAGAACCCGGTTCTGCTCGCTGCTGACATTCAGCAGCCGCGCCCGGCTGCCGACCAGATCGCCCACAGCGGCGGCGGCGGCGTTGAAATACCGGCCCATTTGCAGATAGGCCCCGGCGAAGACCAGATTGCCCAGCGAACAGTCGCGATAGTCGAAGGCTTCGTCCGCGCTGGCGGCGTGATCAAAGAAGCGCCCGAGCAGGCCGCGCAGGCGCGCCGAGAGCGGCGGCGGCAATTGCACGAACCAGCTCTTGAGCGGTTCGTCGAGCAGCGACGTGTCATTGTTTCGCGCGAAGCGGGCAAGGCTTTCAATCTCCCGCGCCCCGGATGAGGCGGGCAGGCGGTATTCCATCAGGTTGCGCAGCGCATACTGGGCATTGGAATAGTTGCCCAGCAGATAGGACAGGTTCTTGCGGAAATCCGACGGCCCCAGCATGCCGGGAATGAAATTGCGCAGCGCGCCGGTGGAAAGACCATCGTCATAGGCGTTGACGAGCAGGGTCAGGTCGATGTCGGTCTGGCGCAGCAGGGCACGAATGATGGTGGCGCTGCCGCGCCCGCCGCAGAACAGGACGATTTTGGTGGCGGCAGGGGCGCTCATGGCTGCGGCCGGATGAGAATGCCCAGGCCCAGCAGCAATTGCCGAAGCGCGATATAGCTCACGAACAGCAGTCGGTGGATGGCGCCGCGCACCAGCTTCATACTGGACGTGCCGGTGGCGCGGGGACGATGCTCGATCTCGACTTCCGCCAGCGTGATCCCGCGTTCCAATAACCGCGAGGTGACTTCAGTGGAATAATTCATGCCCTTGGCTTCCAGGCCCAGGCCGCGCAGGGTCGGTCCCCATACCAGCTTGAAGGCGGAATTGAAGTCACGCACCCGGCTGCCATGCACCAGATTGCAAACCAGTCCGCTGGCCCAGCTTCCGAACTGCGCGAAGGGCACGTCCTTCTTCTGCCGGATGCCGATGGCGGCGCGCCCGCCGCTGCGCCGCACGGCGTCCAGCATGCCCGGCAGGTTCAGGATCGGAAACTGGCCGTCGGAATCGATCAGCAGCACCCAGTCGCCGGTGGTGGCGGCGATGGCGGCATTGAGCGCGGCGGCGGCGCCCTGGTTTTGCGGAAAATGCAGCGGGCGGAGCTGCGGACAGGAAAGCGTCAACCGGTCGAGTATGTCGCCGGTCTTGTCCTTGCTGCCGTCATTGCAGATCACGATCTCGAAACTCGCAACATCGGCCCGGCCGGACAGGAAGCCGTGCCATTCGGCGATCACCGCCTCGATACCGTCCGCCTCGTGATAGGCGGGGGCGGCGACTGACAGGCGGATGGGCGAATTCAATGTCTGGGCGGGATCGCTCATGCGCGCTCCAGCAGGGCGGCATAGGCAGCTTCCAGATTGCGGGTGAAGCGCGCCGTATCGAACAGGGCGGAGGAGCGGGCCTGTGCCAGTTTTTCCTTCACCTTCGTCAGCGCGTCGCGGTCACTCGCCAGTTTCAGCGCCAGGGCCTCATAGTTTTCCAGATCGGGTGCGATCAGTTCGGGCAAGCCGGCGGCGGTCAGGATGCTGGCGGCGACTCGGGCAGGGAAGGAACAGCCCGGCGAGGTGACGAGCGGCAACCCCGCCCACAGGGCGTCACTGGCCGTGGTGTGGGCATTGTAGGGCAGGGTATCCAGAAACAGGTCCGCGAGCTGCTGGCGCGCCAGATGCCTCTCGGGCGTGGTGCGGTCCGCGAAGATCAAACGCTCCGGGTCGATGCCCCGCGCCTCGGCTTCGCGCCGCAGATTGGCGCGGATGGCGTCATTGCCCTGCAACAGCCACAGCACGCTGCCTTCGATCTTGGCCAGCAGCCGCATCCAGATGTCGAAAAGCGGTGCGGTGATTTTCCAGTTGTGGTTGAAGCAGCAGAACACAAACGCATCTTGCGGCAGTCCCGCCTCTGTCCGGGGCGGCGGCGGCAAGATTTCGTTCCTTGTGTCCGTCACCCATAGCGTGTCCGGAAGGGCGGCGATCTTTTCGCTGAAGAAACGGTCCTGATCCGGCGGTACCACCACCCGGTCGGCGATGATGGCGTCTATGAAGTCCGAGCCGGAGGTACCGGGATAGCCCATATACTTGACTTGCACCGGCGCGGGACGATGCGCCAGCACCCAGGGCCGCGCCCCGCTGGTATGGCCGCCCAGATCCACCGCAATGTCGATTTCCCATTGCTTCAGAAGGGTCGCGACCTCGCGGTCGGTCTGCAGCCGTGCGTCATGGAAACGGTCAAACGCGCCGATCAGGCGCTGGCGCATGGCGCTGCCGTCATCCGGACCGAAGGAGACGGCGATGATCTCGAAGCGCTCGCGGTCGTGCCTCTCGAACATCTCCACCGTCAGGGCGGCGGTGACATGCTGATGAAAGTCGGCCGACAGGTAAGCGAAGCGAATTTTGTCATGGTCGTAGCGTTCGCCCTTCCACAGCGGTGGCTGGGGACCGGGACCGGTCTGGCGCACATAATTCTGCGAGCAGCGCAGCTGCAATTCATTGTCGTCCCAATAGCCCATCAGCACAAAGGGCTGGATCACCGACTTGCCCGCCAGCACATCGTCTTTCAGCACGGCGGCCAGCCTGGCGGTGCGCGCCCAGTCGCCGATGGTCATGGCGGCATTGGCCAGCCCGCTGAGGGCATTGGGATGATCGGGAGCCGCCGCCAGCGCCTGTTCGTAGCTGTCGAGCGCGTCCTGCGGCCTGCCCATCTCCAAAAGCGCATTGCCGCGATTATACAAGGCGTCGGCGAAGCCGGGCCGCGCCGCCAGCGCGGCATCGCAATCGCCCAGTGATTCGGCAAAACGCTTCAGGCTCCACAGCGCCACAGCGCGGTTGTTCAGGCTTTCCGCGTAATCGGGGCGCAGCGCCAGCGCCCGGTCGTAGCTGGCCAGGGCCTCGCCCATGCGCCGCAGTTCGAAAAGGATGACGCCGCGATTGTTATGGGCTTCGGCAAAGCCGGGATGCAGCGCCAGTGCCCGTTCCACGCTGGCCAGCGCCTCGACCAGCCGCTTCATATCCTTCAGGGTGAGGGCGCGGTTGTTCCAGACATCCGGAAAATCGCGCGCCACCGCCAGCGCCCGGTCATAGCTGGCCAGTGCCTGGTCGTAGCGCCCCAGGTCCGACAGGATCACGCCACGGCTGCTCAGGGCTTCGGCATAATCGGATTTCAGCGCCAGCGCCTGTTCGGTCGCGGCAAGCGCGTCCTCCAGCCGCCCCATGTCGCGCAGCACCTGGCCGCGCTTGGCAATCACCGCGACATAATCGGGCTTGACCGCCAGGGCCCGGTCGTAACTGTCCAGCGCTTCGGCGAAGCGCCCCAGGGTTTTCAGCACATTGCCGAAGTTGGACAGCATCTCCGGCGCGTCGGGCCGTATCGTGAGCGCCTGGCCGATCAGTTCCAGCGCCTCGCTGTTGCGGCCCTGTTGCGCCCGCACCACCCCCAGCAGGTGCGGGGCACCCGACTCACGCGGGGATGCGGCCATCAGCTGCAGGTACAGGCGCTCCGCATCCGCCAGATTGCCGGCCTGGTGGAAAGCGATTGCCTGGCTGAGGACAGATTGCGGGTTCATGGCCCGTTCTAGATCAAGCAACACGAACACGGCAACAGCGGGCGGATGTCCGGGACATGGCTATCTAACGGTTATCATTCGCAATCTTGCAGTAGCGAAGAGCCCGCGGGAGTTGGCAAGTGTGGGGCGCTGTGGTCTGCTGTGTCCAAAGGGAATGGGCCTGCTGCGATGTGGAAGACATTGGTTCTCGCCGCTGCTGTATTGCTGGTGACCGCCGCGCCGGAGTTGATTCCGCTGCGTGCCGCGCCCGAGCCCAAAGCGCTGCCCGATGCGCGACCCGCCAAGCCGCCGCCCGACACGTTCGCGGCAGTCTGCCGTGACGATGAGGTGCTGAATCGGCCCGCCGATCCCGCATGGGTGAGCCAGAGCTTCATCGGCGACAATTGCCAGGCACCGAATCTGCCCGCCGTCATCGACGGCGCCAAGGCCAGCCGCGAGAAGATCGTGGCCGGCATGGCGGCCGCGAAAAATTATGCCGCTGCGGCCGATGCCTTCCAGCGATGCGTCAGCGATTTCGTCGCCGCGCGCAAGGCGAGAAACGCACTGAGCCCGGCGCAGGTCATCATCCAGAATCACCGGATATTGGTCAGCCAGCGGGCCAAGGAAACAGCTACAAGCCGGATGCAGATGGCCATCATGGCCTTCAACGAATATGGCAGTGGTTGTCCAATGTAAGGGTCAAGGGCCGCCCGTAAAAACGGTCCGCAAGGGGAGGGGTTTCATGAGGTCTTTCAAGCTTTCACGGAAATTGTTGATTGGCGCGGGCCTGGCAGGTCTGCTGACGGCGGGCCTTGGGCCGGTCGCGCTGAACCAGAACTGGATCGGCGATGCCAGGGCGCAGGCTGCCGGCGATGTGATGGTGCCCTGGTTCGAGGCCGATCCCTATTGGCCCAAGCCGCTGCCCAATCACTGGATCCTGGCCATGACCATCGGCCTGGACGTGGACAAGAAGGACAATGTCTGGGTCTTCCACCGTCCCCAGACGCTGGAGCAGAAGGAATCCTATGCCACCCGCAAGGAAGCGGACTGCTGCATCGCGGCACCCGACGTCCTGCAGTTCGATCCCGCCGGCAACCTGATCCGCCACTGGGGGCGTGCCGAGAACAGGGGCAAGGGTCATGACTGGCCCAGTTCCAACCATGGCCTCACCGTCGGACCGGATGGCAATATCTGGCTGGGCGGCAATGGCGCCTATCAGCCGCGCCCGGACCCGGGCAGCGCGGCGCAGTTCGCGGACACCCCCGCCGCGCCGCCGCCGCTGTATGCCGGTGGCGGGGTCGGAAAGTATCACGACAGCTTCATCGTGAAGTTCACCCCGGACGGCAAGTATCTGGGCCAGATCGGCAAGGCCAATGCCAGCAAGGGCAGCCTGGACACCCAGAATGTGCGCGGCGTCGCCCAGATCCGCTTCAAGGACAATGAAATGTTCCTGGCCGATGGTTATGGCAACAAGCGCGTTTCGGTGTGGGATGCCACCACCCTGAAGTTCAAGCGCATGTGGGGCGCCTATGGCAAGAAACCCGACGACACGCCCATCCCGCATTACGATGTGAACTCGCCGCAGTTCGGCAATCCCATGCATTGCGCCCAGCCGTCCAATGACGGGCTGATCTATGCCTGTGACCGCACCAACAACCGCATCCAGGTGTTCAAGACCGACGGCACCTATCTGCGCCAGCACATCGTCAAACCCAACACCCGGGGTGACGGCGCGCCGTGGGAAATCGCCTTCTCCCGCGATCCGCAGCAGAAGTTCATGTACATCTCGGATGGCGCCAATGCGGTGGTTCATGTCTATGACCGCGCCAGCATGAAAGAGCTTTACTGGTTCGGCGGCGGCGGCCGTCAGCCGGGGCAGTTCTATGCGGTGCACAGCATCGTCACCAACACCAAGGGCGACATCTACACCACCGAGACCTATCGCGGTCAGCGGGTGCAGAAGTTCACCTATAAGGGGATGATCAAGCTCAGCGACCTGATCAAGAAGGGCGTGGTCGGCGGCAGCCGCATCAACCCGTAAGCCGTTAGGGGGGCGGAGGGGTAAGGCCTCTCCGCCGCCTTCCCAAAGGGACTTGCGGACGCGGCAAGCCGTACTAGGATTGTGCCTGGATTGCTGAAAGGACATGTCGTGGCCAAGAAAGTGACCAAGCTGCCCGCCAAGAAACCGGCAGCGAAAAAGCCGGCACTCGCCGCCAAGGCCAAGGCCGCAGCGCCCGCCGCCAGACAGGCTGCTCCCGCGCCCGGGCCGGCAAAACCCAAGGCGCCGGTGCTGCCGCCGCGGCCGGTACCGGCCCACCAGCAGTTCCTCGGCAAGGGCGGCCTCAAGCCGCAGCACATGATGAAGGCGCGGATAATCCGGCATCAGGGCCGCTGATTTCGACCTTCGGGCATGAATTAATGGAAATCCGGGAGGTTAGCTGCTAGGCAACCCCGGAAAATCCCTCATATTCCGAAGCCATGATTCACCTGCCAGACCTCACACGCGCCCTTCTGCGTTACCGCGAGCCCGACCTGTGGCGCGCCCTCTTTGAGGTGTGCGTTACCGCCATGCCCTTGGGCCTGCTCTGGCTGCTGATGTGGCTCTCGCTGGACGTGGGCTACTGGCTGACGCTTCTGCTCGCCATACCCACTGCCGGCTTCATGGTGCGGCTGTTCATCATCCAGCATGACTGCGGCCATGGTGCTTTCTTCCAGCAGCGTGCCGCCAATGCCTGGCTGGGCCGCGTGCTGGGGGTGCTGACCCTGACTCCTTACGAGTACTGGAAGCGCAATCACGCCATCCATCATGCCACCTCGAACAATCTGGATCGCCGGGGTATCGGCGACATCGATACCTTGACAGTGGACGAGTATCGCGGTCGGTCGCTGTGGAGCCGCTTCCTCTATCGCTGTTACCGCAGTGCGCCGCTCATGTTCGTGATTGGCCCCGCCTACATGTTCTTCCTGCAGCATCGGCTGCCCTTCCATCAGTGGCGGGACGGCTGGGGCCCCTGGATCAGCACCATGGCCACCAATGCCGCCATCGCCGCGACGGCGGCCGGCATGATCTGGCTGGTGGGGCTGGGGCCGTTCCTGATGGTGCATCTGCCGGTGATGCTGCTGGCCGCCTCCATGGGGGTCTGGCTGTTTTATGTGCAGCACCAGTTTGAAAATACCGTGTGGGTGCGCACCGGTTCCTGGGCGCATCAGGACGCCGCCCTGCTGGGCAGTTCCTATTACGACCTGCCGGCATTTCTGCATTGGATCACCGGCTATATCGGCATCCACCATATCCACCATCTCAACAGCCGGATTCCCTATTACCGTCTGCCCAGGGTGCTGCGCGATTTTCCCGAGCTCAAGACCGTCGGGCGGCTCACCATCCTGGAAAGCATCCGCACCGCCAGGCTGGCGCTGTGGTGCGAGCGGCAGAAGAAGATGATTCCCTTCAAAGGCGCGCTTTCACAATAGACGCCAGCAACGGCGCGAGAACGAACAGGGGGATTTCGATGGGCAAGGTTGCCATTGTCGGCGCGGGTTTTGTCGGGCGCGCCTGGGCCATCAGCTTCGCCCGCGCCGGCCATGACGTGGCGCTGTGGGACGAGCAGGCCGACGCAGCCCAAAACGCCCTGTCCTACATCGAATGCGTCCTGCCGGACCTGGTAGCCAACGATCTGCTGAATGGCGCCAACGCCGCCGCAGTGCGCGGCCGCATGCGTGCCGCCGCGACGCTGGAAGAGGCGCTGGCGGGCGCCGACCATGTTCAGGAAAACACGCCCGAGAATGTGGAGATCAAGCGCAAGGTTTTTGGGCGATTGGACGCCCTTGCCGGGCCTGACACCATCCTGGCGAGTTCGACCTCGGCGATCCTGCCATCGCATTTCACGGAAAACCTGAAGGGCCGGGCCCGCTGCCTGGTGGTCCATCCGATCAATCCGCCCTATCTGATCCCGGCCGCGGAAGTGGTTCCCGCGCCCTGGACCGATCCCGGCGTGGTGGAGCGCACCGCCGCCTTCCTGCGCGCCGCGGGCCATGCCCCCATCGTGATGAAGCGCGAACTGGACGGCTTTGTGATGAACCGGATGCAGGGCGCATTGCTGGAAGAGGCCTTCCGGCTGGTCGAGGGCGGCTATGCCAGCATCGAGGATGTCGATATCGGCATCCGCGACGGCCTGGCGCTGCGCTGGTCCTTCATGGGGCCGTTCGAAACCATTGATCTCAATGCGCCCGGCGGCGTGCGCGACTATTGCCAGCGTTACGAGCAGATCTACAAGCGGCTGCATCCCAGCACCCAGACGCGCGCCGACTGGAACGGCCCGGTGCTGGACGTGATCGAGAAGGAGCGGCGCAAGCTGTTGCCCGCCGACAAGCTGCAGGATCACCAGGCTTGGCGCGACCGCCGCCTGATGGCCCTGGCGGCGCACAAGCGCCTTGCCGACAAAGACAATCCGCGCAAATAACAAAGGCCAGATACATGGACCTGAAGGACAAAGTCATCATCACCTGCGCCGTGACGGGCGCCATCCACACCCCGTCCATGTCGCCGCACCTGCCTGTGACGCCGGAGGAAATCGCCGCAGCCGCCGTCGGGGCGGCGGAAGCCGGCGCGGCCATCGTTCATCTGCACGCCCGCGACCCCGAAACCGGCAAGCCCGACCAGACGCCGGAAGCCTTTGCCCGCTTCCTGCCGCGCATCAAGCAGGCGACCAATGCGGTGATCAACCTGACCACCGGCGGCGCGCCCTACATGACCGTGCAGGAGCGGGTGAAGCCGGCGGAGCAGTTCAAGCCGGAAGTCGCCTCGCTCAACATGGGCTCGATGAATTTCGGCCTCTTCCCCATGCTGAACCGGTTCAAGGATTTCAAGCATCCCTGGGAACGCGAGGCGCTGGAAGGCTCGCGCAATCTGGTGTTCCGCAACAGCTTTGCCGATATCGAATTCGTGCTGCAGACGCTGGGCGATTCCGGCACCCGTTTCGAATTCGAGTGCTACGACATTTCCCACCTCTACAACCTGTCGCATTTCCTGGAGCGCGGGCTGGTCAAGCCGCCTTTGTTAGTGCAGTCGGTGTTCGGCATCCTGGGCGGCATCGGTCCGCACCCCGAAGACGTGCTGCACATGAAGCGCACCGCCGACCGGCTGTTTGGCAACCAGTACAAATGGTCGGTGCTGGGCGCGGGCAAGAACCAGCTCGCCATCGCGGCCCAGGCCGCCGCCATGGGCGGCAATGTTCGTGTCGGGCTGGAAGATTCGCTCTGGGCGGGCAAAGGCAAGCTTGCCACCTCCAATGCCGAGCAGGTGCGGCTGGTGCGCCAGATCATCGAAGGGCTGGGCCGTTCCATCGCCACGCCGGACGAGGCGCGCGAAATCCTGTCGCTCAAGGGCGCGGACCGGGTCGCGTTCTAGAACGCCGTCTAAAGCGTTGGGGCGCGTTTCTGCCAGTCGGTGGCGTTCTCCAGCGCCCAGCCGATGCGCAGCGCCATGGCTTCGTCGCCGCCGCGGCAGATGATCTGCAGGGACAGCGGCAGGCCGCCGCGCGTCATGCCGTTGGGCAGCGACAGGGCGCACAGGTCCAGGTAATTCACCCAGCGCGTGGACAGGGCCGGCGTGGTGCTCTGGTCCACTTCAGTGAGCGGGATCGCCGCCGTCATGGTGCTGGGCGACAGCACCGCATCCACGCCTTCCGTCCAGGCGGCATAAGCCTGCTTGGCCCGCTCGCGCGCGGCCAACACATCGCGGTACTGGCGCGCGGAAATGGACGCACCGGCCCGCACCCGGGGCCGCACCGCTTCGTCCAGGGGCAGGGCCGGATCGTCGACCAGATCGGCGCGCAGGGGATAGATTTCAGCGGAAATGATCCTGGCGACCAGATCGCCATTTTCCTTGAAGCTGGGCCCGCCTGACTTCAAATCCACGATCTCCGCGCCCAGGCCCGCCAGATCCTTCAGCGAGCGGTCATAGGCCGCCAGCATGTCGGCGCTGAACATGGCGTGTTCGGAATCCGGCATCCGCGCCAGACGCAGGCCCTTCACGCCGCGCCGCAGGGTATGCATCGGCGTGCTGGGCGGCAGGCTGGCGGTCAGCGGGTCCATGGGATCGCTGCCCTGCAGCAGCACCAGCAGGGTGGCGCAATCCTCCACGCTGCGGGTGATCGGGCCTGGTGTGTCCAGGGTCGGGCTGAGTGGCAGTACGCCATGGGTGCTGATGCGCCCGATGGTGGTCTTGAGACCGGTCAACCCGCACCAGGCGGCGGGAATGCGGACCGAGCCGCCGGTATCGGTGCCGATGGCGCAGGGCGCCATGCGCGCTGCCACGGCCACGGCGGAGCCCGAAGATGAACCGCCCGGCGTGCGCGCCACCGACAGGTCCCAGGGATTCCACGGGGTGCCCATATGCTGGTTGGTGCCCCAGGCGCCATAGGCGAACTCCACGGTATGTGTCTTGCCCAGCACGATCATGCCCGCGCCGAGCAGCTTGTGCGCCAGGGTCGCGGTGTAGGTGGAGATGCGGTCGCGCCAGACGGCGCAGCCGCCGGCGGTGTGATGGCCCTCGAACTCGACCAGATCCTTGAGCGCGATCGGAATGCCGTGCAGCGGGCCGATGCCATGGCCGGAACGGATCGCCTTGTCGGCTGCCTCCGCCGCCAGCCGCGCCTCGGCGCCATGGACATGGACAAAGGCCTTGAGCCGGGGCTCCAGCTTTTCGATCCGGGCAAGATGGGCTTCGACCACATCCACCGGTGAAAAGCGGCGCGCGGCAATGCCGCTGGACAGGGCGTGGACGGGAAGTTCGTTAAGACTGGTGGCCATTGTTCAATTTCCCACGATAAGGCGGACGATCAAATAGAAAATGGACGGCGCCACCAGGCAGCCAAAGCCGGTATGGAAGGTGGCGGTGAGGGCGCCATACGGCACCAGCCGCCGGTCGGTGGCGGCCAGGCCGGCCGAAACCCCGCTGACCGTGCCCATCAGGCCGCCGAACACCATCGCGGTGCGTGGGTTGTTGAGTCCAATCATCCCGGCCACAAAGGGCGTGCCGATCATCACCAGCACGGCCTTGAACACGCCGGTGGCGATCGAAAGGGCGATGACGGCGGAATCCGCGCCGATGGCGGCCCCCGTCACCGGGCCGACGATATAGGTCACCGCGCCCGCGCCAATCGTGGTCATGGAGACAGCGTCGGTATAGCCATAGGCGGCGGCCGCCAGCGCACCCACGATGAAAGGCAGGATGGTGCCCAGCACAAGCGCCACGGCGCCGATCAGCCCGGCCTTTTTCGCCTTTTCGACATCCACTTCAAAGGCCGTGGCGACGATGGCGAAGTCCCGCAACATGGCGCCACCCATCAACCCGATGCCCGACAGCATCGGAATGTCGGAAAGGCCGCTCTTGCCGCCGGTCACGATGCCGCCCCAGAACGCCAGCGCCAGCCCGATCATGATCGCGATGGCCGAGCCATGAACCCGGCCCATGGTCAGATATTTCGACAGCGCCGCCGACAGCCACATCACCAGCCCGACAAAGGCGAAGGCCGTCAGCAGGGCGTTGACCCGAAGGGCATGGGAGATGGCCTCAGCGATCATCGCACCACGCTCCCCAGCCCGTCCTGCTGGGCAACCTTGGGCGTGAGGGTGCCTTCCCGGGCCTCGATCTCGTCCATGGTCTCGGTCCGCCCGCTCATCCGGCTGATGAGGGCGACGGCGGCGAAGCAGGCCAGCACCGTTGCAATGGCGGCGATCGCCACCATGGGGCCGGATTCCACCGCCGCGACGACGTTCTGGTTGGCGGCCATGGCGACGACAATGGGAATGTAGAAGGCGGCCCAAAATCCGACGCCCAGCTTGATGCCCTCGTTGAGCAGTTTGCGCCGGACCAGGCAGTGACGGCCCGCGATCAGGAAAATCATGGCAAGGCCGACGCCGCCGACATTGGCCTTCACGCCCAGCATCATGCCCAGCAGGTCGCCGAGGACGGCGCCGAAGAGGGTGCAGATCGCCAGCAGCGCGACGCCGAAAATCGTCATAGCTTCGCGCCCCCGCGCCCAATTGCGAAACTAAGCGTATACTTCTGCGCGAAAAACAGTAGAAAAGTTTCCATGGCCGACAATCTCTTCCAGCGTTTTGTGCAAAGCGCGCAGGACCCGGAGAAGGCGTTTCTGCTGCCGCCGGGGCGGCCGCCGGTCAGTTTCCGGGAGAGCTTCGCCGCGGCCGCCCGCTTTGCCCATGTGTTGGTCCGGCATGGCGTTGTGCCCGGCGACAGAGTCGCGGTGCAGGTCGAGAAAAGCCCCGAAGCGTTGTTCCTGTATCTCGCCTGCCTGCGCGCCGGTGCGGTCTATCTGCCGCTGAACAGCGGCTATACCCCCAGCGAGCTGGCCTATTTCGCCGGTGATGCCGAGCCGCGCCTGTTTGTCTGCAGCGAGAAGAACCAGGCGGCCATCGCCGCCGCGCTGCCGGACATGCAATTTCTCACTCTCGGCGATGACGGAACGTCCGGTTCACTGGTGACAGAAGCCAACGGCGCTCCAACCGATTTTGCCGATGCCGGCGTTTCCATGAGTGATCTGGCGTCGATCCTCTACACCTCCGGCACCACGGGCCGCTCCAAGGGCGCGATGCTGACGCATGGCAATCTGTTTTCCAACGCAGCAAGCCTGAAAGATGTCTGGCATTTTTCCGATCGGGACGTGCTGCTTCATGCCTTGCCGCTTTTCCATATTCACGGCTTGTTCGTGGCGACCAACGTCTGCCTGATAGCGGGCGCGGCCATGATCCTGCTGCCCAAATTCGATCTGGACGCGGTGTTCGGCGCGTTGCCGAATGCCACCACGATGATGGGCGTGCCCACCTTCTACACCCGCATGCTGACGGACCCGCGCCTGAATCGCGACAGCACCTGTCACATGCGGCTGTTCGTGTCGGGCTCGGCGCCGCTTCTGGCCGACACCCATCGCGGGTGGCAGCAGCGCACCGGACACGCCATTCTGGAACGCTACGGCATGACCGAAACCAACATGAACACCTCCAATCCGTACGAAGGCGCGCGCATTCCCGGATCGGTCGGCCTGCCGCTGCCTGGGGTGGACGTGCGCATTGCGGATAAAAACGGCCAGCCGCTGGGGCAGGGCGAGATCGGCATGATCGAAGTGCGCGGCCCCAATGTGTTCAAGGGCTATTGGCGGATGCCGGAAAAGACCCAGGCCGAATTCCGGCCTGACGGGTTTTTCATGACCGGCGATCTGGGCACAGTGGACGCCAATGGCTATCTCAGCATTGTCGGGCGCGACAAGGACCTGATCATCAGCGGCGGGCTGAACATATACCCGAAGGAAATCGAAAGCCTGCTCGATGAATTGCCGGGGGTGGAGGAGTCGGCTGTGGTAGGCCTGCCGCATCCCGATTTCGGCGAGGGCGTCACGGCTTTCCTTGTGAAGAAAAAAGGCGCGAGCATTACCGAAAAAGAAGTGATGGACGCTCTGGGCGAGAAGCTGGCGCGTTTTAAGCACCCCAAGCGGGTGCTGTTCGTAGACCAGCTTCCCCGCAACACCATGGGCAAGGTGCAGAAGAGCCAGATGCGCGAGACCTACAAAAGTCTCTATGCCTAGTTCAGCACAAAGCGGCTGTGCACCTCGGTAAGGGGATAGCTCTTGCCCTTCCAGACAAACTCGCCGGTCAGGCTGGCGGGACGATCGATTTCCGCCGTGAGGCTGCCGCCACTGACCTTGTAGCTCACCGATACCGCGCCCTTGGGCGTGGCCGCCGTTGCATCCAGCGTCGTCAGCGATCCCAACACCGGCGCAACCCGCAACCGGGCATAGCCGGGCGCGGCAGGACGAATGCCCGCCACCACGCCCAGCAGGTCGGCGGTGGGATGGGCGCTCCAGGCATGGGTGTCCGAACGGGTATCACCGCGCGACTCCGGCCAGGTGGTGTAGTGAATATCCAGCAAATCGCGCCAGGTCTGCATCAGCGCGAGGTAGCTGTCGGCCATGCCGGCATGTTCGAACGCCCGTATCAGGTACCAGGCGAAGTAATAGGTGGTGGTGAACATGCCCTCCGGCGCATCGATACCCTTTCCGGGCAGGGTGATGCGGTCGAGGATGGCGGGCGCTTCCCGCGGCGTGGCCACATCGTACAGTACGGCCAGCGCGTTCATGTGCTGGCTGTACAGGGTGAAGTCAGCATTGTCGGCGAACAGGCCGCGTTCCTGGTTCCAGCAGAGCCGGCGGATGGCATCACGCGCCGCGTCGGCCCGCGCCGTGTCCCGCGCAGCCAGATGCTTGTCGCCATGGGCGGCTTCCAGCACCGCGCCCTGGCGCAGAGCGCCAAGCCACAATGCCGTCATCAGGCAGCTGCCGCCGTCCTTGCCGAAGGAGGGGAAGAATTCGCGGTCATTCTTGCTGCGCACCCAGTCGATGAAATTCCAGTGCGGGTTTGTGCCGAGCAGGCCGTTTGGTCTGCGCGTCGGTTCGAACCAGTCCAGAACCTTGCGCATGCGCGGCAGGTTTCTGACGATCACGGTCTTGTCGGGTTGTTCCATCGCCCAGTCGTTCAGCATTCCGACCCAGGCCAGCGCGAAAGTGGCGATGACATTGTCGCTGCGGCTGGGATAGGCGCCCTGCTGCAAGCCGCCATGGACATCGGATTCCGCGAAACTCTCGATCGCTTGCTGTGCCAGGCGCGGATCGCCCGCCACGGCATAGGAGATCAGCATCTGCAGCCGGGTGTCGCCTTGATACTGGAGCTGTTCCCAGTAGGAGCTGTCCATGTAAGTCTCATGGGCGTCCACTTCGGCGGTGCGCCAGCCAACGTCCCAGATTCGATTCAGGCGCGGGTCGCTGCTGTTGAAGCGGGCGATCTTCTGGAAAGGATAGCCGGTCTCATAGACGCGCATCCCTTCCAGGGTCAGCGGCGCCGCGCCGGTCTGGATGTCGAGTTCTGCGTAACGCCATGTCCGCCACCACAAGGGCGCGAAGGTTCGCACGCTCCCGTCGGCGATAAAGGTGTCGAAGATGCCCAGCGCCTGGCGGCCCCCCACCAGGTCACGGTCGCCGCGCATGCCTTCGGCGTCGTAAAGCGCTTCGGTATAGGTCAGCTTGATGGTGGCGCCGTTGCCGCCGGATACGTCCAGCTCGGGATAGGCCGAGATCATGGCATCTCGCCGCAGAAGGATCTTGGCGCGGGTGTTGGCGGGGACGATTACAGCGCGCTGCGGAAATGCATCCGCGCCGGCAAGATCACTGCGCACCACGGTGCCTGACGCAACGAGCGAATAACGCTGCTGAGGCAGGGGATCGGCGATCAGGTGGCGCGTGCCGGACGGCGGCGCGGGAACGGCGTCTTCCCAGCCCCCGCTTTCGGTCGTTCCGGCCCAATCCCAGTCCGCCTTGGCGGCATCGATGACTTCCGGCGCGCTGGCGACATAGTAACGGCGCTTCGGCACCTGGGCGCGGCCATTGGTTGCCGAATGGCCGGCATCGATCTTGACGCGCCATCCCGGCTCGGTGGTGGAGAGTGCGCCGCCCAGCAAACGAAATCCCAGCCCGGCACTTTGCTGCGCGATGGGCGCGACCTGCGGCGGCAGAGCGGAGGCTGCCGGCAACGGCCTGCCGGCGGCAACTTCCGGCGGCTTGCGGACAAAATCCCACACCACGGCCGCGACCACATTGGGGCCGCGCTGGAGATGGGGTGCAAGATCGATAGCCCGGGTGCGCCAGCGGGCCAAGGTGCCGGCCGAAGGACCGCTGGCGACCCGCTTGCCGTTGACGAAAAGGATGAAGCGATTGTCGGCGGTGACGGTCACTGGCAGGGAGGCAGGGCGCTGGTCCAGGCGGATTTCACGGCGCAAGTGCAGGACGACGGGCTGTGTCATCGCAGCGGCGGCAGGGTGGCTGATCCAGCCCTCATGATCCGCAGGCGCGGCCATTGCCGGTCCGGTGATGGCGAGCACCACCGCCACACAAAGAAATCTCATCCCGACGCCCCTGATTATTCTTGGGGGAACTGGATTATACTTTCACGGCAAGCGCCAGCCTCAATGGCCAAAAAAGCAGGGAGACAAGCCCATGACCGATCCAACTATTGCACCGCACCTTTCGCGCCGCCTGGCGATCCAGGGCTTGGCCGCAGGCGCGTCCATGGCCCTGGCGCCTGAAGCCTTGGCGCAGGGACGTGACTCCACGCCGGAAGATTTCAACCGGTTGATGAAGCAGCTGTCCAACTGGAACCGCTGGGGCGCGGCCGATGAGGTGGGTGCGGTCAATCTGATCACGCCTGCCAAGCGCAAACAGGCGGTCCAACTGGTGCGCGAAGGTGCGTCCTTTTCAATGGCGCGCAATGCGGAAACCCAGCCGGCGGTGGACAATCCCACGCCCATCATCCGCAAGACCACGCGCGCAGGAAAAGATGCGCCCAGTATTGGCAGCGGCGGCACCGGCGACAGCTTCTTCATCGCCTATCACGGCTATGTCCATACCCACATGGATACGCTCTGCCACTTTCTCTATGACGGCAAAATGTACAACGGCCATTCCAAGGACGAGGTGACGGAAGAGGGCGCCGCCAGGAACAGCATCCTCAACTACAAGAACGGCATCATCACCAAGGGCGTTCTGATGGACATGGCGCGCTACAAGGGCGTGGACTATCTCGAGCCCGGCACGCCGATCTATCCCGAAGACCTGGAAGGCTGGGAGAAAAAGGCCCGCGTGAAGGTGCAGCCCGGCGATGTGATGATCGTGCGCACAGGGCGCTGGGCCCGGCGCGATGCCAAGGGAGCATGGTCGATCCAACAGGACGGGCTGGCCGGGCTGCACATGAGCTGCGCCAAGTGGATGCGCAGCCGCGACGTCGCGATCCTGGGCGGCGACGGGGCGCAGGATGTGCTGCCATCCGGCGTGGCCGGGATCAACCAGCCGATCCACCTTCTGTCCATTGTCGCCATGGGCATGCCCATCTTCGACAATTGCGATCTCGAGCTGATCGGGCGGGAAGCGGAAAAGCGCCAGCGCTGGGAATTCCTGGTGACGGCGTCGCCCGCAGCGGTGCCGGGCGCCACCGGATCGGTGCTCAACCCCATCGCAACCTTCTAACTGTTCATCGGCGGGTGAGACCGGCATAACCCCATCATGGAACGATGGGATGTGGTGGTAATCGGCGCAGGGGCGGCGGGCATGATGTGCGCCGCATCCGCCGGCCAGCGCGGCCGCAAGGTGCTGGTGCTGGATGCCGCCAAAAAGCCGGGCGAGAAAATCCGCATCTCCGGCGGCGGGCGCTGCAACTTCACCAACCGGGATGCCGCTCCGGCCCAGTTCCTGTCGGACAATCCGCATTTCTGCATTTCGGCGCTCAGCCGGTACCAGCCCGCCGATTTCATCGCCCTGGTGGACCGCTATCGCATCGGCTGGCACGAGAAGACACTCGGCCAGCTGTTCTGTGACGGCTCGGCGGTCCAGATCATCAACATGCTGCTATCCGAGATGACCAAGGCCGGGGCGGTGCTGCGTCTGGCGGTGACGGTCCAGTATGTCGAGAAGACCCCGGCGGGATTCGCCCTTCAGCTTTCTTCCGGCGAGGTAATGGAATGCGGCGCGCTGGTGGTGGCGACCGGCGGCAAGTCCATTCCCAAGATGGGCGCTACCGATTTCGGCTATCGACTGGCGCAGCAGTTCGGCCTCCGGCTGACAGAGACCCGGCCTGGGCTGGTGCCGCTGACCTTCGATGAGGGCTTGCTGGAACGGCTGGAGGGCCTGGCGGGTGTCGCACTGCCGGCCCGGGTGAGTTGCGGCAAGGCAGCGTTCGAGGAAGCGCTTTTGTTCACCCATCGCGGCCTCAGCGGGCCGGCGATCCTGCAGGTCTCGTCCTATTGGCGCGAGGGGGCGCAGATCGCCGTCGACCTGCTGCCGGGCAGGGATGTCCTGGAAGCGCTTCGCGCCGCCCGCCAGCAGAACGGCAAGCAGGCAGCGCACACATTCCTGTCCAACCTGCTGCCGCGCCGGCTGGCCAAGGCGATTGCCGAATCGCCCGCCTATGAGGGGCCCTTGTGCGGCCTGTCCAATGAAAAGCTGCGGAACCTGGCGGCGGAGATCCAGAACTGGCGCATCGTGCCGTCGGGAACCGAGGGCTACCGCACTGCAGAAGTGACCTTGGGCGGGGTGGATACCCGCGATCTGGATTCCAGAACCCTGCAGGCCAAAGCCGTTATCGGACTTCACTTCATCGGTGAGGTGGTGGACGTAACCGGTTGGCTTGGCGGCTATAATTTCCAATGGGCTTGGGCGTCCGGTTGGTGCGCGGGCCAAGCGGTCTGACGCAATTTCCTTTGGCCCGGAATCTTTCCAATGTTCCTCGCAGGCCACTGTTTTCTTTAGGAAAACACTGATATTCTTCACGCAATAACGGCACACCGCTCGTTGCGCAGGTGTCGGCAGCCGGGATTCCGGCTGGGGGAAGCCGGGAGACGTGATGTTGCCGACCGTCAAACCAACTGGCTTGCGCCGAAAGCTGGCTGCTGCAGCCGGCCTTGTCGCGCTGACTGCGGCCACCGGCTTTGCGCTGCTGGGGCAGGCCACGGCCGATACGGTTTCCGCGACACCAGTGGTCCATACCGCCGCAACCGTGTCTGCTGCGACGCCCGAAGACCGCAAGCGGATGCTCACCCAGTTCTGCGGCGGCTGTCACAACGACAAGTCCAAGACCGCCGGCATGTCGGTCATGCCGCTGCAGGCCGACAATATCGCGGCTCACAACGCCACCTGGGAGAAGATCCTGCGCCGGGTGAGCCTGGGGGAAATGCCGCCCCGGGGCATGAAGCGCCCCTCCAAAGAGGAAATCGCCGATTTCACCACCTGGCTGGAAACCTCTCTCGACAAAATGGGCGCCGCCAATCCCGATCCGGGCCGCGCCACCCTGCGCCGGTTGAACCGGGCGGAGTATGCCAATGCCGTGCGCGATCTGCTCGATCTTCAGGTGGATGTCAGCGCCGATCTGCCCTTCGACGATTCCGGCTATGGCTTCGACAACATCGCCGACGTGCTGACCGTCTCGCGCACCCTGATGGACAAATACATCCGGGTCGGCAGCCGGGTCAGCCGTACCGCCACCGGTCTGGTGTCGCGCAGCGCCGTGGTGAGCGAGTACAAGCTTTCCAAGGATCCCTACGTCAACGAACGCGCCAATGACGACCTGCCACTGGGTTCGCGCGGCGGCGGCTCGTTCAAATTCTATGCGCCCTATGACGCCAGCTACACCATCATCGTGAACCTCAATCCGGGGCTGGGCGCCGACATCCAGAAAAATCCGGCCGACAGGATCGAGACCAAGGTCGCGCTGACGGCGGGCCAGCACATCATCGGCGCGTCGTTCCGCAAGAACCTGACGCTGGAAACCACACTTGCCCCCAGGACCATCGCCCAGTTGCGCATGCCCAAGCCGGCCAACGCGCCGCCGCCGCTGACACTGGACGTCCAGGTCGATGGCGTCCGCACCAGCAGCATTTCGGTCCCTGCCCAGGCGGTGGGTTTCAAGGATGAGGGCGTTCCGCACACTGAAGTGATCGGTGCGCGCGATGTGCAGTCGATCGCGGTGGCGGGGCCCTATGCCATCAAGGGCGCCGGCGACACGCCCAGCCGCCGCAGGATTTTCATCTGCCGTCCAGGCGAGGGGATTTCTGAAAACGCCTGCGCCCGCAAAGTTCTCGGCACCCTGGCGCGTGCCGCCTATCGCCGCCCGGTGACCTCGGCCGATATCGCGCCGCTGATGACCATGTACAAGGAAGGACGCAACGGCAGCGATTTCGATCACGGCATCGAAGCGGGTCTGGAAGTCATCCTGGCCTCGCCCAACTTCCTGTTCCTGCGCGAGGTCGATCCGCCGCGCGCCAAGCCCGGCACCGTGCGCCGCATCACCGATGTCGAACTGGCTTCGCGCCTGTCACTGTTCCTGTGGAGCAGCATTCCGGACGAAGAACTGCTCGCCACCGCCGAGAAAGGGCAGCTCAGCAAGCCGGCGGTGCTGCAGAGCCAAGTCAGCCGCATGCTGGCCGATCCCAAGTCCAAGGCCCTGACCGCCAATTTCGCCGGCCAGTGGCTGCACCTGCGCCGCCTGGACGCCCAGAAGCCGGACAAGGCCGCATTTCCCGAATTCGACCAGCGTCTGCGCACCGCGATGCAGACCGAGACGGAAATGTTCTTTGAAAACGTCATCCGGGAAAATCGCAGCGCGCTGGATTTCCTCAGTGCCGATTACACCTTCGTGAACCAGCGGCTGGCCGAGCATTACGGCATACCGGGCGTCTACGGCACCACCTTCCGCAAGGTGAAGCTCGACCCCAAGCTGCGCCGCGGCGGTCTGTTGGGGCAGGCGAGTATTCTCACCGTCACCTCCTACAACAACCGCACCTCGGTCGTGCTGCGCGGCAAATGGATACTGGAAAACATCCTGGCGGCACCGCCGCCGCCGCCGCCGCCGGATGTGCCCGCCCTGAACGACGCCAAGAATGGCAAATTGCTGAGCGTGCGCGAACAGATGGAAATGCACCGTGCCAATCCGGTCTGCGCTTCCTGCCATACCAAAATGGACCCGCTGGGCTTCAGCCTGGAAAATTACGACGCGGTGGGTGCCTGGCGCGCCAGCTTTGCCGGCAAGCCGATCGACGCCACGGCGGTGATGCCGGACGGCACCAAGTTCGAAGGCCCCAACGGGCTGCAGGGCGTGCTGATGTCCCGCAAGGATCAGTTTGTCGAGGCGCTGACCGAACGCATGCTGACCTACGGCCTGGGCCGGGGCGTCGATTATTACGACATGCCGGCTGTGCGCGACGTGCGCGACCATGCCGCCAAGGATGATTATCGGATGAATGCGATAATCATGGGAATTGTCCAAAGCGTTCCATTCGTCATGAAGAGGATACCGGAAAAATGATGATCACACGCAAAGCCATGGGCCGCCGCACCGTGTTGCGCGGCATGGGTACCACCATCGCGCTGCCGCTGCTGGAAGCGATGGGTTCATCCGCCAAGGCGGTCGAAACCGCCGCCGCCGCGCGCAAGCGCCTGCAGGTCCTCTACACGCCCAACGGCATGGTGATGAAGGACTTCTTCCCGGCCGAGAAGGGCGAGGGCTACACCATGTCGCCCATCCTCAAGCCGCTGGAACCCTATCGCGACCGTTTCGCGGTGGTCAGCGGCCTAGACCATGTTCAGGCCGAAGCGCTGGGCGACGGCGCCGGCGACCATGCCCGCTGCTGCGGCACCTTCCTGACCGGCGTTCATGTCAAGAAGACCGATGGCGCCGGCATCAGCAACGGCATTTCGATGGACCAGGTGGTGGCCAAGCAGTTCGCCGAGATCACACAGATCCCGTCGCTGGAGCTGGGCCTGGAATCCCCCAGCCTGGTGGGAAGCTGCGACAGCGGTTACAGCTGCGCCTATTCCAACACCCTGTCCTGGTCCGGTCCGGCCTCGCCGATGCCGGTTACCACCAATCCGCGCGAAGTGTTCGAGCGGCTGTTCGGCGAAAGTGACGTTGCCGACGCCAAGACCCGCCTGATGGAACTCAAGCGCCAAGCCAGCATCCTGGATCTGGTGTCGGAAGACGCCAGGCGGTTGTCGGTCTCGCTGGGCGCCGAGGACAAGAAAAAGGTCGAGGAATACATGCAGTCGATCCGCGACCTGGAGCGTGGCATCCAGAAGCTGGAAGCGCGCGGCGCGTCGGTGAAGATGCCGGCCTATGCCCGCCCCGCCGGCATCCCGGACAATTTCCAGGAATATGCCCGCATGATGATCGATCTGCAGATCCTGGCGATGCAGGCTGACCTGACCCGCGTCGGCACCTTCATGATCGGCCGCGAAGGCAGCAATCACAGCTATCCGGAGATCGGCGTGGCGGACGCCCACCACCCGATCAGCCATCACGGCAACGACAAGGAAAAGCTGGACAAGCTGGCCAAGATCAACATCCATCACATGGAACAGGTGGCCTATTATCTGAAGCGGATGAGCGAGACCAAGGAAGGCGAGGGCAGCCTGCTCGACCACACGCTGTTCCTGGCGGGCGCGGGCCTGGCCGACCCCAACGAGCACAACCATCGCAACCTGCCGCTAATCGTGGGCGGCGGCGCCATCAAGGGCAATCGTCACTTCGACGCCAAGAGCGTGCCGATGACCAACCTGATGCTGGCCATGATGGACGAGCTGGGGGTCAAGGTGGACAAGCTGGGCGACAGCACCAGCCGTCTCACCGGACTTGTCTGAGTTCGAGTGGATTTTCGTTTGATGAAGAAAGCACTCGGCATCGGTTTTTTGCTGGTGAGCGTCTGCTCGGCGAGGGCGGGCGTGGCCGAGGATCGCCTGGTGCAGGCGGTGCGGAGCAATGACAACGCATCCGTCAAAAGCCTGCTTGCGGGCGGTGCCAGTGCGAATGCGCTACTTCCCGACCAGTCCACCATCCTGGACTGGGCGGTCGATCGCCAGAACGAGGACGCCGTAAAGCTGTTGCTGGCGGCAGGCGCCAAGCCCAACACGCTCGATCCCGCAGGCATTTCCCCGCTGGCGCTGGCCTGCGAGTTGGGCAATCCCGGTATCGTTTCAAGCCTGCTGGCGGCGGGCGCCGACGTCAAACAGGCCCGTCCCGAAGGCATCACGCCCTTGCATCTGTGCGCCGGCGCCTCGACGCCGGAGATGCTGGCGGCGCTGATCGCCAAGGGCGCGGATGTGAACCTGGCCGATCCGCGCGGACAGACCCCGCTGATGTGGGCAGCGATGTACGGCAAGCCTGACAATATCGCGCTTCTGCTGAAGCAGGGCGCCAGGGTCAATGCGGTTGAGAAGAACGGCTTCACGCCGCTGTTCTTCGCGCTGCGCAGCAAGGTGCCCGAGGCATCGATGCGGCTTCTGGATGCCGGCGCTGACGTCAATGCCGTGGCCACGGGCGGCGCCTCTGTGGTCGAGGCGGCCGTCATCGTGGGCAATATTCCTTTCGCCATGCAGGCGGTGTCGCATGGCGCCGATCTCAAGCACCGCGATCCGCAAGGCCGGCAGGTCATTCATATCGCCGCCGCCACCGGCGATGCCGCTTTTGTTAAGCTGGTCCTGGAAAAGGGCGGCAATCCCAATGCCCTGACGGTGCTGCCAGGTGCGGCCAAACCGGTTGTCGTGGCCGCCGTGGTGCCGCCCAAGCCGGTGGCAGGCGCGGCGCCCATGCCCATCACCGGCCCGCCAAAGCCGTTGCCGGTTCCCGCCACGCCGCTGCAATTCGCGGCCAAGGCCGGTTCGGTGGCCGCCATGAAGGTCCTGGTCGATGCCGGGGCCAAGACCAACATCAAGGGTCCCGACGGCATGACCCTGGCCATGGCGGGCGCGGCCAGCGGCAAGCTGGCCGCTATGAAATACGCCTATGAGCTGGACCCGCATCTGGACACGATCGCGCGGGGCGGCCGCAGCATCATGCATATCGCCGTGAACAACAAAACGGCCGAGGAACCCGAGGCGCTGGTGCATTTCCTGATCGACAAGGGCGCCAAGCTGGACGTGCAGGACGAGCGACATTCCACGCCCGGCGACGACGTCAATCGCGGCGGCGCGGAGAATATCCGCGTCTTCTTCATCCAGCTACTGCGCGACAAGGGCATTGTCAGCCTTGCGCACTAAACGGGCGCATTAGGGAATCCCGCCGCGAGACGGTGATCCTGCCTTGAAGTAGCCCCAAAAGGTGCCCCGCGCGCTATTTCCATGCCAAGCGCGCCGACGGCCTTTCACTCGCCTGGTTTCACCGCATCCTGTGACGGTGTAATCCGGAACCATGGCACGTGCTTGCGGCAGGTGTCGCAATACTCGACCCGGACCGTGTTGCTGGCCGGGCAAGCTGGCGCGGCCATAAGGAATTTCATCGGCTGGGTGATAAAGTAGCTCGTCGACGTCACCGCGCAGATTCCGGACTGTTTCAGAAATCCTGCCAGGGCTTCCATTTTCAGGAAATGCCGCGAAGTGTCGAAATAGAAGGCGTAGCGGAAACGCTGAAGCGGCTGGGGATCGCCTTTGCGCATCACGGCGCCCCAGAAGAACAGCTGCGCCTGTATTACGCCGACGATCATGACTGCCTGTACGGCGCGCCGGCCAAGGACAGGCAGATCATTCAGGCACAACGCAAGGGCAACAAAGAAGATCGCCTGCGGGATGATGAAGTACCGGTCCGATAGCCCGATCGTCTCCATCTGCATGATGACCAGCAAGGCAATTGGCCAGACCAGCAGCAGTTCTTTGAGATGATCATGCGGACGTTCTGACTGCATGCGGCGGTGAGCCAGCCAGCCGAATGCGAGGCATAAAATCGCCATCCGAAGATAGAGAAAGATACTTTCCAGCAGTCCGGGTACATGGGAGGTGACACGCTCCATGGCCACGGCGCCCGAGACCGTTCCCCAGAAACTCGCACCGTTGAACGGGAGGATAAGGATAAAGCAGCCGGATAGCGCAAGAAGCAGGGTGCGGTGGAAACGGCTCACAAAACGCGGCCCGCTGGCCAGGAAATTTTGCGCCGCCCTCAGAACTTCGGGCGTGAACCGGACTAGGGCGGCAGTCCCTGCCCAGACCAGCAAGGCTCCGGCAGAGAAGGCGGGAAGGACATGTGTCGCAAAGGGGCCGTCCAGCATGAAGTGTTTGGTGACCATGACGATAAGCTGGATAACCAGATTGAGCGCCGCCATGAAAAAGAGCCGCCAGGTCGCCGCGCTTGGTGTCCGGGATGCGATCAGGCCCGCCGTAACCGCAAATGAGATCGCGGCCGCAGAGAAAATGAAGTGGTTCAGGGTTCCCAGCGCGAAGGCCGCAAAGAACAGCGCGGCGGTCCCGGCCGGAAGCACCGGCGCGCGCAACAGGCGGGCCGCGCAGACAATGATGATGGCGACCAGAAAATTCTGGAGCGCCGAAACTTCCCAGGCAATTCTGCTGTAAAACAGGAAAAGCAGCGATGACGCGAACAGGAGCGTGATGGCGAGCGCCGCATGCCGGTACGCCCGGAAGGCAAAGGCGAGAATTGCGACAGCCAGCACATTGAAGATTACGCCCGGCATTCTCAGCCAGGTCACGTTTGCGGCGGCCTGGGAGAAGGAAGCGGCAATGATCTGCGGAAAGAGGCCGCCGGTATAGGTGTTCATTCCATGAATGGAGGTGCTGCCATGGGCAAGGATGTCACGCGCGCGCAGTCCCGCCCAGGCTTCGTCGCCGTGCAGTCCCGGAAAAGACCCCAGGTCGAAGCTCAGCGCAAAGAACAGGCCGGCCACCGCGCAGGCAGCCGCCAACGACGAAAGACGCCCGGGCCAGTCCATTTTCATGGATGGCCGCAGATCACAAAGAACGGAATCAAACGCTACGGTGCTCCCCGGCGGTAACGCTATCCCAAGCCCGCGCCACTGCAAGTGGCCGGGCAGGCAGGGCAATGGAAAGATGGCGGTTCGACGACGGATCGGCCGGTTCTGGTCCGGAAAGACTGTAAAATCAGCGGTTCCGAAGGGCTAGCGCTTCGGTATTCCGGTGGCATACAATGTGATTTGACGACAAAAACGAGGACGGGGCACATGAGAACCTTGGTGAAATCGGCAGCATTGCTGGCATTGGCCGCAGCGATCCCTGCATCTGCGCAGGTGAATGCAGGCTCACAGGCGCCGGTCACGGCCCTGCCTTTCACCATGACGTCTGTCGCGACCTTCAACCTGCCATGGCGCATCGCTTTCCTGCCCGATGGCCGCATGCTGGTCACCGAAAAGGTCGGTCCCGTCTGGCTGGTGAACGACAAGGGCCTGAAGCGTCCGGTGCTGAACGTTCCGGCGGCGCAGTATGGCGGCCAGGGCGGCATGCTGGGCGTCTATGTCTCGCCCCATTTCGCCACCGACCAGAGCATCTATCTGACCTATTCCGAAGCGGGCAACATTGCCGGCAACAACGGCTCGAGCCTGGCGCTGGCCAAGGCCAAGCTGGTGATCTCCGACACGCCGGCGATGGTGAGCCTGGCAGATTTCAAAGTGATCTGGCGCGATGGGGCGCGAGGCCGGGGCGGCCAGTTCGGCGCTGCCGTGGCCTTCTCGCCCGACGGCAAGTACCTGTTCCTCTCCGTCGGCGAGCGCCAGCGCATGACGCCGGCCCAGGATCCCAACCAGCCGCTGGGCAAGATACTGCGCCTGACCTTGGACGGCCAGCCCGCGCCTGGCAATCCGGGGGCCGGCAAGACCGGCTCGGCCAGCATCGGCATCATCAATCCGCCGTCGGATACCGAAGCCGCCAAGACCGCTCCGACCGTCTACACCTATAATTTCCCCGGTCCGAACAATACGCCGGCGGAAACCTGGACCAGCGGCCACCGCACGCCTTACGGCCTGGCCTTCGGTCCGGACGGCAAGTTGTGGGAAATGGAGCATGGTCCCAAGGGCGGCGACGAACTGAACCTGATCGAGCCGGGCAAGAATTACGGTTGGCCGCTCGTGTCTTACGCCACCAATTACAACGGCGTGCCGATCCCCAGCCCGGACGCCAATCCTCCGGCCGGCCTGACCAAGCCCGTGATCTATTGGAACCCAGTCATCGCGCCGGGCAGCCTGACTTTTTATAACGGCAACATGTTCCCGCAATGGAAGGGCTCGGCCCTGATCGGCGGCATGGCCAGCCAGACGCTCAACCGCATCACCTTTGACGGCAAGGGTGGGGCCAAGACCGCCGAACGCTGGTCGGTCGGCCATCGCATCCGCGATGTCGCCGTCGCCCCCGATGGCGCGCTGTGGATGGTGGAAGACACCACCACGGGCGGGCTCTATCGCGTGACGCCGGTGCAGAAGGAAGCCGCGAAATAGTCGCCGCGCTCCTGCTCTAGACAAAGAAAAGCCCTGTTGGCCGGAGCCAACAGGGCTTTTTGATTCAAACGCTCGTTAAGAGCGGTCTTAGGCGGCAGTCGCCGACTGCACGACGGCGGTCAGGGCTTGAGCGCGGCCCTGGAGAGGGGCATAGCTGTCCTTGGCGATGGCGACGGCCTTTTCGTTATACTTGGTGACCTGCGCGACATAGGCGGCGAAGGCGCTGCGGGCGAAATCAGTCTGCAGGGCGATGGCTTCGTTGATCGACTTCGAGCCCATGACGGCCTTCGCCGCGGCGGCAAAGTCTTCGACCGCCTGCTTGGAATAGGCGGCCGCCTCGCTATTGATGGCCTGGAAGCCTTTGCCCGCGATGGTCGCGGATTCGACATAGGCTTCGACCGTGTCCTTGCTGAATTCGGTGGTGCTTTCAAAAAGCTTGGTGGTTTTCTCGAAACCCGACTTCAGGGCGTCAGCGCCCATGGTGAAACCGGCTTCGACGTCTTTGGTGGCAGTCTTGGTCTTGCTCATGGCGTTGTCCCTTTTTTTCCCTGGTTGGCCTGCCGCCGGGGCCAACCCATGCTGCAGTGCAGTAAAGCCTCTAGTTCGACCTTAAACACGTGTCAACAACTATTGCTGCACTGCAATATAATGCTTCTAAAGTGCGGCGGTGAACCGGGCAAAATCCCATGCGCAGGCCGTCCCATAACCGGTTGAGCTTGCGGCGATAATCGGGTTTGGCGGACGGACAAATCCCCCCTTGGCGATTTATGGACCTTCGCGCACACTTCGTCCGCGCCCACCGGTTCCAAGGAGAACAAAAATGAAAGCCGCTGCCGCAATGACCATCCGTGCCTGCCTTTTCGGCCTGATTTGCCTTGCGGCAACTGGGGCGGCAACCGGCGCCATGGCGCAGACCGTATCATCCCGGATGACGGTCGCCGCCAATGCCTTCCTGGCGACGCTGGACGCCGGCCAGAAAAAGAAGGTGAGTTTCGCCTTTGACGACGAGCAGCAGCGCAAGCGCTGGTCGAACCTGCCGGTGAAAATGGTTCCGCGCGCCGGCCTCCATCTGGGAGCCTTGAACGCTGCCCAGCGCGAGGCGGCGATGGTGCTGGTTTCCAGCGCGCTGAGCGCCAAGGGCCTGCAGAAGGTGCAGGAGATCATGGACGGCGACGAAATCCTGAAAACCGGTGCGGGCGCGAATCCCAACATGTTCGGCAAGGATTTCTATTACATCTCGATCCTGGGCACGCCCTCGGACAAGACCCCCTGGATACTGCAGTTCGGCGGGCACCATCTGGCGCTCAACGTCACGGTGGCGGGGGATAAGGGCACCCTGACGCCCAGCCTGACCGCGGCGCAGCCCGGCGTTTACACCCTGAACGGCAAGACCGTTCGGCCGCTGGCGGGCGAAAGCGACAAGGCCGCCGCGCTCTTCAACAGCCTGAGCACGCAGCAGCGCAGCCAGGCGGTTCTGGGTTCGCGCGTCGCCGACCTGGTGCTGGGACCCGGAGAGGACGGCAAGACCATCCAGCCTGAAGGCCTCAAGGCGTCGGCGATGACCGAGCGCCAGCGCGCGCTGCTGGTGGACCTGATCGCGGAATGGGCTGTCATCATCCATGAAAATCTCGCCGCCGCCCGCATGGCGGACGTGCAGGCGGGCTTGCTCGACACCTGGTTCGCCTGGAGCGGGCCGACCACGGCCACGCCCGGCACCAACATCGGGTCCTATTACAGAATCCAGGGGCCCAAGCTGGTGATCGAATACGCGCCGCAGGGCAATGATCCTGGAATGCATATCCATGCCATGTTCCGCGACCCGACCAACGATTATGGGCGCCAGTATACCGCCAAGTGAGGCGAGGGGCGGTCGCACTTGCCATTCTTGTCGCGCTGACCGCGCCGGCCGGCGCGCATGCTCTGGATGAGTATCTGCAGGCCGTCCTTGTCGGGGTGGAGAAGGATCGCGCAACCCTCTCCATGCGCCTGGTGCCGGGCGTGGCGGTTCTGCCCGAGGTGCTGCGGGGCATGGACGGCAACAAGGATGGCACGATCTCGCCCGCCGAACGGCAGGCCTATCCCGCCCGGGTGCGCGGCGATCTCGAGCTTCGCCTGAACGGCCAGCGCCTGCCGCTTCGCCTGATATCGTCCGAAATTCCCCCACCCGAAGACTTCAAGGACGGGCTGGGCCAGATGCGGATGGAATTCCGCGCCGACCTGCCGCCCGGCGCGGGGCAGCGGCGGCTGGTGCTGAAAAACCGCCACCAGAGCCGCATCGGCGCCTATCTGGTGAACAGCCTTGCCGCCGCCGACCCCCAAATCCATTTGCAGACACAGCGGCGGAACGCCGACCAGTCCGTCTATCAACTCGACTACAGACAAGGCGGCAGCAAATCCGCCCCGCTGGCGACCGATGGCAATGGGTTCGGCAGCATGTTTCGCTTAGGGATGCATCACATCGCCGAAGGCGCCGACCATCTTCTCTTCCTGCTCGCATTGCTGCTGCCCGCGCCGTTGCTGGCCCGGCGGGGCCGATGGCGCGACGCTGCGGGGCTTCAGGGCAGCGTGCTTCGCATCGTCGGTGTCGTGACCGCCTTCACCCTCGGCCATTCCCTGACCTTGGGGCTGGCCGGCATGGGCCTGGTGCGCGTGCCGGGCAATCCGGTCGAGGTGCTGATCGCGGTGTCTATCCTGTTTTCTGCCATCCATGCCCTGCGCCCGCTCTTTCCCGGCCGCGAAGCGGGGATCGCGGGCTTCTTCGGCCTGATCCATGGCCTGGCCTTCGCCAATGTGCTGGACCGGCTGGGCCTCAGCGGCTGGGAGCGGGCGACCAATCTGCTGGGCTTCAACCTGGGGATCGAGGCGGTGCAGTTGCTGGTGATCGCAGCGACCCTGCCTTCGCTGCTGCTGCTCAGCCGAACCCGCGCCTACCGCCTGCTGCGGATCGGCGGGGGGCTTTTCGCAGGGCTCGCCGCACTGGCCTGGATTGCGGAAAGGTCGTTGGGAATTGAAACCCCGGTAGATCTGGTGGTCGGCGGGGTGGCGGCGCGGGCGCCGTTGCTGGCGGCAATCCTGTTCCTGGTCAGCCTGGCGTGCTGGCCGCTGCTGCGAGGTGCAGCGCAATTGAGGACCTGATGGTATCGTCGCGGACCAATATGGAGGGGCATATGGCGAATTTCGGAACGCGTCGCGGGTTTTTCGCCTGGACAAAAAACGCGCTGGCCGCCGCCGGCGTTTTGAATGTCGCGCCCGGACAGGCTGTGGCCGCCACGCTTCCGGCTACCGACTATTACGACAAGCTGGGCGTCGCCAAGATCATCAATGCCGCCGGCACCTACACGGCCCTGACCGCCTCCATCATGCCGCCATCGGTGCAGGCCGCGGTGGCCGGCGCGGCCCGGCATCCGGTCCGGCTGGCCGAATTGCAGAAGCGGGCAGGCGAATACATCGCCGGACGGCTCAAATGCGAGGCGGCCCTGGTGACGTCCGGGGCTTCCGGCTCCCTCACATTGGGTACGGCGGCCTGCATGATCCTGGGCAACCGCGCCGCGACGCGGCTTCTGCCGCTGGAGGTTTCCACCCTCAAGAACGAGGTGATCATCCAGAAAGCCCATCGCTTTGGCTATGACCAGGCGATACGCAATTGCGGCACCCGCTTTGTGGAGGTGGAAACATTGGCGCAGTACGAAGCGGCCTTCACCGACCGCACGGTGATGTGCATGTTCTACAATGCGGCGGAGGGAGGGCAGATCACCCGCGAACAATGGATCGCCGTCGCCCATCGTCATGGCGTGCCATGCCTGAATGACGCCGCGGCCGACGTGCCGCCGATCTCCAATCTGTGGAAATATACCGGAATGGGGTTCGATCTGGTTGCCTTCTCTGGCGGCAAGGGCCTCCGGGGACCGCAAAATGCCGGGCTGCTGCTGGGCCGCAAGGATTTGATCGAAGCCGCCAACTGGAACAACAGTCCGAACAGCGACACGGTCGGGCGCGGCCTGAAAGTCGCCAAGGAACAGATTGTCGGCATGGTGGCGGCGGTCGACTGGATACTGGCCCAAAGCGATGACGCCATGCGGGCCGAATGCCGCCAGCGGGCCGAGCGCATCGCGGCGTTGCTGAGGGACGTTCCTACCCTGAGCCATGAGATTTTCATGCCGCCCGTCGCCAATGCGGTGCCGCATCTGTTGCTGCGCTATGATGCCGCGACGGTTGGAAAGCCCCCGCTGCAAGTCTCCGAAATCCTGCGCAGCGGCTCTCCCTCGATAGAATTGAATCCCTCGACGGGCCGCAAATCCGGCTCCGCCGGCCTGCCGGATGCCGAAAACGCGATTGTCGTGGGCGTCTGGATGCTGCAGCCGGGCGAAGACGTGATTGTCGCGCGTCGGTTGCGGGACGCGCTGTTAAAGGCCTAGTTGGGCGTCAGGATGGTGGTCTTTTCC
>Ga0114974_10000181_pt1 | contig 55615 bp, 59 predicted proteins | sample S_130206_EF_Meta_FD_87318 | JGI IMG/M metagenome (GOLD analysis project Ga0114974, IMG submission 87318) | Freshwater microbial communities from Lake Simoncouche, Canada to study carbon cycling - S_130206_EF_MetaG | ecosystem: Environmental > Aquatic > Freshwater > Lake | place: Lake...
CTCCTTTGCAACCAGGGCAACTGGTTCCTTGAGGGAGACATGCGTGGTATCATGGCCCAAGCCTCTGGTCGCTCTGGCGAAGATCGTGTTGCCAACTGGCGCACCACCTACGGCACCCTCAAGGCGGCCAATGTCATGGATCCAACCTGCTGGGGCTTTGCCTCCTCAGGCGTTACCTGCGATCCTCGCATCACCGGTCCTGCCAAATGGATCAAGCCTTCCAAGGAGACTGATGTTCCTGGTGTCAATGCGAAGATTCGCATTCACTTTGTGCGTCCCAACATGGTTCTCTTCGTCGATGATCGAGAGCGCCTCAGTGTGGCTCTTCGCTCCGACGAGTACCCCGTCTTCAGCTTCAAGGGAAGCAGCTACATTGTTCGATGTGAGCTTCTGTCCCCTCCTGCGGCGGCAGCTGCACCGGTCAAAGCATCTAGCTGGGCCGCTGCAGTCGCCATGGGCGGTGCGGGAGCCTCCAGCGATGACTGCATCTCTCGCACCGCGACGGCGCCGCCACCTACGGTGGCTCCTCCTACCGAGTCAGTCAGCACTCTCACCTTGCTCACCGCTGAGCCTGAGTTTGAGGCTGAACCCGCTGCTGCAGCACCCCGCGCAAAGTTCTGCGCAACCTGTGACCACCAGCACCTCTCAGAGGCCAACTTCTGCATCATGTGCGGATTCAAGCGCATCTAATCGACCAACCGACTAACCTGCTTCGATCAACCAACTAACCGTTTCTTTTTAAAATGTATTGCAAACAAGCCTCGGGCTTGTCTATATTTTTAATTATATACAACATAATTGATTTGGATAATACATGTGGAACCTCCAACCCAGGATACAACCGTCTAAATTCTTTGGGAGCCAATAAATCCAACAATAAAACCTGTAAATCCATTTGCATAAATTTAGAAACAGATGGAATATATGGTTTTACTAATTCCATAGTTGGTTTATCTAGTTTTTTCTTTTTTACTTGGTATAAATCGGTATCAATTCCATTTTGTTTTACAATACTAAATAATTTATAAATATCACGACCTGGTTGAAATCCTTTTCGAACTAATCCATAATCAATAATTTTAACTTTGGTACCATCCTCAATACCAATGTTAGAGGGGTGAAAATCGTTATGAGTCCATCCCTCCTTCTCCAAAATAGTTAAAATTTTAAAAATTTGTATATACATATATTTTTTAGAACCATGAAATTCTTTAAGAGTTGTATTCACCTTTGACCACAATGCCATTCCCTCTCGATGATCATACAATTGCATAAAGTGTTCAGGATATTTTGCAGCAACTGTTTCAGCAAATTCTACTTCCTGTTTACCAAGAGGCCCTTCTTTCAATGCATAATGAATCCCGTTAGAGTTTACTGCATCGTAAACAGTTCCTTCCCGTCCTTTTCCTATTATATTTTTTCTAGTAATATTTGTTAACAATCGTTTCTTTCGAATCGTTTTCATCCCTATTTAGGAAAATCATTTCCCTTAGAAATGAGCCTAGGAAGTACCGCCTCCGCGTATGACAGTGCATGGAATCGCATCAACTCTACGGAAGGGGCATTAGTTCGTGACCATGCTTCTTTTGGTATGTTTAATTATACACAGATTCCCGAGAAGTTTACGCATCCCAAGCAGACTCGCAATGCACTCGGACTTGTAGGAGGCAATGAAGTGAGCAACATTAGTGGCTCGGTGGTGGATTTGGAGAGCGATCTATTTGGAATTACTCGTAACTTGACCAAGTGTGCACCACGGGAATATGTTCCTGCCTGTCCACTGGGGGGTAAAGATTGCCCTGCTTACCCAGGGGATCGCACCTTTGTAGATCGGGCGACCGGTGCAAAACATACCATTCGTACCATGCCCAAAGATCTTCCGACCTCTCAATTCACATCGTATCCTGGTGTTGGAAGTCCTCTCCCCCTCCAACAATCCATCGCATATTCTAAATTATTTTAAAACTTTTGCTATAAAACATAAAAATAGACTACATGAGATTCCTGTTAAAAATCCTATAAAAAATCCATTTGAATAATCGGCTTGTATAGGACGAATTTCTAAATAGTCTAGATCCATTATTAATAGTTAATTCTTGCACCCCTTTAGAAGATGTATGCAAGTGTTGAAGAGCCGCGGGTAGATCGTTCCTTTAACCGTCAGAGGTATGACACGATTCATACGATTGATGATATGCGTGTTACAACAGGTCCCGGTCGTTACTCTCTAGCAGATCCTGGTCTAACCAATATGGCAGCTTGTTTAGCTCCCGAGCCTACCATTCGGGCGCAGAAGTGGGCCGCCACCCCTATCAACAACAGTTTCATCCGTACCGATGTGGAAAGTGATCTATTTAATATTGATCGTCCTGGATCCCGTGTCATTGGCCATCAGTACAATCCTCACAAAAACAAGGTAAATGAGGCTAAGACAACGGCTCCCAAGGAATGCGACTTCCCTCAGACCTACAGTCGGTTAGTGGATCCTCCTTGCACCGGTCGTGGTGTGGGGTGGAATCGTTTTGAATATCTCTGCCAGAATCCCCAAGAGCATGTGATGATGCCTTTTGATTGGTTAGTGCTGTCAAAATTGCAGTCCAAAGATGCCTCCCGATTGGGACGGTGTGCCGCCCCTATCAAACCTCCTCCTGGTCCTGGATCGGCCATCACGATTGAATCTGTCGCTCCCCGAGATTTTGGAAATATTGAAGAGGCCAAGGCCATGCAAGTAGATCCTTCTCTTTATTGGAATCCTGAATCTACCAAGTTTGCTCCCACTGGTGAAAATCGTGTTGGAAAGTGGTAACATTTTTACTAATTCTTGTATGTAATGTATTCTATTATACATTACATAGAAGAACCGATGTATTTAATATTATTAGGAGCCATTGCGTCAGCCATACCGGCCCTTTGTATGAAGGAATATGCTCATCGTCATGAAATTTATTGGTTACTTATTTCATTTATTTCCTATCTTATATTAATGTATGCTTATTATAAATTATTTGAATTTTCAAGAGTTTCTGTTCTTTATCCATTATTAAAAGTTTTATCAATTCTTTTTGTAATTGGAACTGGTGTTTGTTTCTTTGGTGAACAGATTACAATCAAAATTGCAGCAGGAATTTTGTTAGGAGTGGGGTCGATCTATTTGCTTTCAAATTCTAACCCACAGTAGAGTTTTCATGGAGGTTGCAACACTAGCAGGAATGTTAGGGCTTGGATATTTTTTTTCACCCAAAAAGGAAGGATTTACGGATTCAACTGTTACTAAATCAAGTGAACGAACTCCTCCTAATCGTCCCACCATTCCCGGTTCTCCTCGTCAGCCCAATACGAGAACGATTGGGGGCTATGATCGCCAGTTTCGAGTTCCTACTGGCGGATCTCTTCCCAGCGAACCTTTTCCCAAGGGTTTACTGAATACGATGCCTGATCATTTTCCTATCGCTCCTCCCACCCTTCCAAATCCAACCGGATTAGCTGCGGATTTTCCTCTTCTCCAAATGCGTCCGGATTCGATTGAATACAGTCCAACCGCTTCTTTGAACAAGGCACGAGAAGGAGATCATGTGAAAAGTTCTTTAGCGGGAATTAATATTTCTTCATCTGATTTTACTCATAATAACATGGTTCCTTTCTTTCGAGGATCGGTGAAACAGAATATGGGGGATCGAAGCAATGGAACTCTTTTGGATGAATTTACAGGAGCTGGTTCTTTACAGTTTAACAAACGGGAACAGTCTCCTATGTTTGAACCTGCCAAAGAGCCCATGGGGAATCCATTTGGGTTAGAGTCCAGCACTGATTTTATGCAGGGTCGCATCGTAGAATCTAGAAATCGTGCCAATGAGAAACCGTTTGAAAGTATTCGTGTGGGTCCAGGATTGAATGAAGGATTTACACAAATTCCGAGTGGTGGATTTCAGCAAGAGGCAGGAACCGATTTTATCCAGTCGAGGATGCCAAGAACCGACGATCTTCGTAGGGCGGATAATCCTAAATTGACCTATGCGAAGCCGGTTGTACCAGGAGCCCACTTCATTACAACCAGTGTGGCCCCTGATACATTTGGTGATGTTAACAAATACCGTCCTGATACATTTTACATTAATGAAAAAGGAGAACGCAATTTTGGTGGAAAATCAGATACGACGAAGGCTATGATGGAAAGTATTCAGATTTTGAAGGATACAACTCGTCTTACAACAACAACTGAATATGCAGGAGTTGCAGCACAGGCAGAAGGCAAAGCAACCTATACAGTGGGAGCCACGAGAACACCCTTGGTGAAACAGATGGGATCCTATGGATATCGTAATGCAAATATGTCGGAATATACTAATCCTAATACGGATGCGACTGAAAATGACTATGGCAAAGCTTCTATTGATATTCGTCCCAATGAACGATTTTATACAGGAGGAAGGGTTCATGCAACTAACTTGAAACCTGCGGATGCAGGTGATGTTAGTTTACCATTGCAGGACATTGCTAAAGGGAGTCGAAAGGAATTAACCGTTAATTGGGATTTTCTAGGAATTTCGGCACCCACCAGTGAACAGCCAAAATTAACAATTTACGATCCTGATGATGTTGCTAGGACGACGGTTCGTGAAACCACTTTTGTGGAGAATTATGTTGGAGTCAATGCACCGGCTTCAGCTCCTGAACGATTGACCGTGTATGATCCAGATGATGTCGCAAAGGTTACGGTCCGTGAAACAACATTATTACAAGATTACATTGGAATTCGAGGCAGTGCCGATACGCCCAGGAAGCCTGAACATCGTTGGTCGGCTAAGAATATGCGCCAGTATGCACAGAAGGAACGTATTGCAGAGGGACGAGCTCCTCATGGTGTAATTAATGGTGGGTTGTTCAATGGTGAGGATAATATGAATATGCAATACCGTAAAATTGTATCGGATTCTGTTAATGATCGTGAACCTGCTTTGGATCGTGTGCAGGGAGAAGCGGCTTCCAAGGCAGCAGTAGGGATCCAACGCCCGAGAGCTGTACTGAAACTAAATGTGGCGGCAGAGAGAAATGATCCAGTATTTGTTCAATCTGTAGAACAGAATCCATACAATATTGCACTATACAAGGGAGGACTTCCAGGAAAACTAGAAACACCTTTTCCCAAGTAAGGGTAGGGAATGGATAAAATACCAATTTATTGTATTAATTTGGATCGACGAACAGATCGATGGGAGATTGTAAAAAATCAACCCGGTTTTAATGAGTTTCCTCAAATTGAACGATTTTCTGCTGTAGAAGGAAAGGATGTGGATGTAATGAAAGATGATCGAATCAGTTTGGTCGCCAAACGTAATATTTTATTACAAACACGTCGAGCTCATGAAGAAATTTCAACCAAAGGAGCGATTGGATGTTATTTATCTCATGTAGGAGTGTGGGAACGATTTATGAAACATTCTTCTGCTCCTTACATGATTGTAATGGAAGATGATATAGATTTAGTACCAGGATCGTATAAAAAGTTGGAAACAGTACTTGCATCATCAAGTTTGTTAGCAGATCCAACGGCATGGGATCTTTGCAACTTGGCTCCGAGTCGTAGTTTATCTAAACGGGGGGAGGTAATGCCTGATTCGACAATGGTGCGATTAGAACATTTTTGTTCTACGGTTTGTTATATGATTACTCGTCGTGGAATTGAACGGATGATGCCACATATTTTTCCTTTGGAGTTACAAATTGATGGATTTATGTCTGTATGTTCTACACTGCGATTGATTGATGCAATTACACCAAATATTCCTCCCAATGCACGATTATTTAATTATCTAAAATCTAAAAGTGATATTTTGGATACAAATGGATGCGCTATTTGCGATGTAAAAACTAAATTTGAAAATGATAGTGTTATTATACCAAAAACAACTTATTGGCGGTATCAAGCGGAAGAGGCTCTTTTGTTAGGTGCGGTTGCCTACACATTATACAAAGTGTGGACTAAACAAAAATAGATTTTTACAATATGTAGAAAGAATAAAATATTCTTCCTAGATATAAATGAGTACCCGCAAAGCTGATCGCAAAAACAGGAAGGGAACGCGGAAGCAGTCTGGTGGAAAGAGGTCTCCTACAGAATGGACACGGCTTGTAACATCTACCTATAAAGAAATGAAGGCACGTGATCCTAATGCAAGATTGGGAGATGCTATGAAGGAGGCGGCAAAGCGCAGGAAAGCTCAGAAGAAATAAAAAACTCTAACATCATGGGAATCAAATGAACCTGTATTTGTTCAGACTCTTCCGGTGAATAAATAATAAGTTCTTCTGCAACATAGTTAATACAATCCATCATTGTTTTAGCATCTCTAGATCGTTCCATAATAAATAAAGCATTTACATAATGTGGAGTATTCATTCTATGTAAAAGTATCAATTAATTGTTTAGGTTTTAAACACTCAATGCTAAGAACAAAAAAAGAATGTTGGATACAATCGAATATGATCCCTATACTCCAAAAACAATTTCTGAGATTGTAGGAAATACAACTATTTGGAAGGAGTTGGCGACACAGATTCAAGAGGAGAAGGTTCCTCATTTGTTGCTTTGTGGTCCGGCAGGATGTGGAAAGTCTTTATTTTTAAAGATGGCTTTGCACGGTCGTGCAGTGTTGCGAATTGATTGCACAGCCAATGCAGGATTAAGAGATTCAAGAGATTCAATCAGAGCTTTTGCAAAAGGGGGGAAAACTGCAACAGGACAATTTCGATGGATTTTATTTGAACATGCGGATGCCCTCCATGCTGATACTCAAGCATTTTTAAGACGAATGCTTGAAACTACATCTGCACATACACGAATTGTGTTAGAGGTTCGAGATATAGGAACAATTACGGAACCGTTGGTAAGTCGAACTACTTTAGTTCACGTTCGAGCTCCTGAAGAACCTGAACTCATTTATGAACTTTTACGAAGAACTAATTTTAAAGTTTCTAAAGAAATTATAAAACAAATTATTTTAAAATCAAATCAGAATTTGCGAACAGCAGTGTTAGAGGTATTGGCGATTTGGAAAGATGTTTTTTTAAAAGAAGATTTGACAAAAGTAATTGAATCTTATTTAGCAATGCGTCCAACAAAAGCGAATGATTGGGTACAATGGGCCATTCAAACTGAACAAGCTGCAAGAATTGAAGGAATAGATGTTCGTGATATTTTAACAATGGGGTGGCCTCATCATCCAGTTGTTTCGCAAACATTAACACAATGGTCCCGTTTGGGAGGAATGTCCTGTCGAGCTTTATTTTTTACTGGAATTTATGGAATTTTACGCGCGGAAGGGATTGTAAAATGAATTCACAGAAGAAAGTAACATGGAATCAGTCAGCCTATACAGTGAAGCTAGAAATGAATATTTAAAACAAATGGCTTCCTGGCTATCCTCCCCGATGGTAGAATTTTTTCGTGGTGAATATCAAAAAATTTCTACAAAAGATTCTGCAAAAGCTATGACTGCGTTTCAAGCTTGGTGTGCAGATGTTCCTAAATGGAATCAAGATGTAATTGATACCAATGTATCTATTGTATTAGATACTTGCCGTTGCGATTATGTGGAGGAGTTAATGACCGCTGTATTTATTGCTCATACAAAAATGCTGACTGCAATTCGAGTTTCTCCAAAACAGAAAAAGATGAAAATTACTTTACCTAAATTGGATCATTTCTTACATCGTGTATTTATTGAATGTGCTAGAGGATTTTGGAAGGCTCCTTTTCTATTTTTAGAATCTGTTCCCATGATTGAAAAACAGAAGAATGTTCTCCAAATGGAGTCTATGTGCATTGAAGCCCTGAGTGGTGCAGTACGATCATTGCTTCCAGTGAAATCTATTTTGAATGAATATTTGGCAGAAGATGAAGAGGATAAAGAAGACGAAGAGGAAGAGGAAGTGGAAGAGAAGGTGGAAGAAAAGCCTAAACTTAAAAAAGTAAAAGCTGCTCTTCCAATTTCATCTACTATTGCAAGTGGTATTCCTGCAGCAGTTATCCCTTCCACAATCGCTACAGCCTTCCCCCGTGAAGCAAAGGAAAGCAGTAGCAGCGAGTCTAGCAGCTCCGCCGCTAAACTCACTGCTGCAGCCTTCATTTCAACAGATATCACTCCTTCCACAATTACTACATCTCCTTCTCTTGTAATTAAAGAAGATCATTCTGCAATTCTTCCTCCTCTAAAAGAGGGAGCTATTGCTGAAAAATTGGATGAAAATCGTTTGATGATTGATACAGAACCGAGTGTACATTTTACACCCTATGATACGGTATTTGATGAAACAAACGATTCAGTAAGTGAAATACGATATACACCTAAGATAAGTAGTGAAGATAAGCCTCCTAGCCATTGGGGAGAAGATGAACCAGTGCAACGAATTCAGATTGGTGGAGGAGGAACATCTCTTTCTATAGATGATATGGAAGATTTGGATGCTCCTCCTCCTGTAGAAGATGTGGATGCACCTTTGGCATCCTTAGGTGAGTTTGAAGAACTGAGTTAAAATAAAATTCCTTACAAATGCAAACCCCTGCTTTCATAGGATCTGCTCTAGGGGGCGGATTATTGTCAAGTTTTGCTGCAGCAGGTTGGTCGTCGTATAAAGATTCTAAACTTCCCGATGTTGCTTCTCTCTTTCGTTGGTTTTTAGTAGGTTTAATTACGGTGGGATGTGCCGCCTATGCATGGTTATTTGGTGCAGGAGGAGATCCTTCTACCCTTCTAACATCCGTTGGTGAAGTGTTAGAGGTAAAAGAAGTCATTCAATCTATGGCAGGATCTGCTGCTACTGTTGCTCCTCCTACAGAAGAGCTTACTGTAGGTATGCCTAGGTTCTAATCTCTTCTGCAAAGCAGAAGAGATTGTACCTACTCTACTGGCTAAAAAAGACTCCCTCGCGGGAGTCTTTTTTAACCGGTATGCCTAGGTTCTAAATTTAAGTAAATTATCCTATTTTAAATTTATAGTATAAAATAGGATATGTCAATTACTTATAATCCAATTACATTTCGTCTTGAATTTAATGCAAATAATGAATTTATTGATTCAATTATATATTCTCAACCAATCATAGATTCTGAACCAATACCGGTAGTAACCGCATCATTGCCACCATCATTGCCACTATTGCAACAACAAGAGCTAGAGCAGCTAGAGCAGCTACAGCAGCTACAGAAGCAACAGCAGAAATTGCAGCAACAGCAGCAAGATCAGCAATTACAGCAACAGCAGCTACAGCAGAAACAGAAGAAATTGCAAGAGCAGCTGCAGGAGCAACTGCAGTTAGCAGCAGGAAGGACAGCAGCTACACTACCACCACCAGCAGCAGCAGCAGAAACTGCTAAAGCAGCAGGAGAAACAGCAGCTACACTATCACCACCAGTAGAAGCAGCAGTAGCAGCAACTACACTACCACTAGCAGCAGAAGCTGCAGTAGAAGCAGCGGTACAGGCAGCAGCAGGAGGAACAGCAGCTACACTACCACTAGCAGTGGCATCAGAATCACTCGCAGCGGCATCAGAACCACTAGCAGCGGCGGCAGTAGCGGCAGCAGCAGCAGTACAGGCAGCAGCAGCACCTGTAGCACCAGCAGCAGCAGCAGCAGCAGCAGCAGCAGCAGCAGCAGCACCATCTGTAGCAGCAGCAGCACCACCATTAAAAGATGGTGATTTAAAAGTAGGTGATATAATTAAAGCTCGTTTTAAAGGAAAAGGAACATTTTATTATGCCGGTACTATTACTGCAATAGATGATAGCATAAGTCCCTACCAGTATTCAATTAAATATTTTGATGGTGATAGTGAAGAAGGAGCCATAATAAAAAATATTATGCGTCAAATTGGACCTGTACCTGACCCTCTAAATCAACCTTCAATGATATCATCCAGTCAACCAGCAGCATCTACAGAAAAAGATATACCATTTTATTCATCTTCATCATCTTCGTCATCTTTATCTGCAGCACTAGCACCATCTGTAGCACCAGCAGCACCTGTAGCAGTTGCACCTGTAGCAGTTGCACCAGCAGCAACACCAGCAGCAGCAGCAGCAGCACCATCTGTAGCAGTTGCACCAGCAGCACCAACACCAGCAGCAGCAGCAGCAGCAGCACCATCTGTAGCAGTTGCACCAGCAGCACCAACACCAGCAGCATCCGCAGTAGCAGCAGGTGCTGCTCCACTACCATCTTCTACATTTTTAACTCGTCGACTTACACTTGATGATATGAATAATATAAATAAGACAAAAGATGATATACTTCTTGGACCTATTATTGTTTTTAATATGGATTATATGAGAGACAACATTATACCCAAATTAATGGAAGCAAAAACTATTCTACCAATGAACTGGAAAATTGAGGCAGCCAATTATAATAAAATTTACGTAACAAGTGATATTCATGCTGATTTTCTAAGATTTGTAAATATGTTATATCTAGCAAAATTAATTAATAAAGATCTTGATTTTATTGATGATGTTAATATGAACGAGTTAATTACAACTATTAAATGGACAGGAGGACCAAACGCATTACTTGTAATTGTAGGAGATCTTGTAGATGGTTCGCGAGATAATGGGGAAAGCAATTTAAATGTTGTAGATACTCGCGGATCATTTGAATTTTTATTACATGCATTTATATATAATTTACGATTAAGTGCTCTTTCAGAAGGATCTGATATTCGATTTACATTGGGAAATCATGATTATCATACTATTATTTTAAATAATAATCTTCATACCCATATACACACGAATGCAATAACATATTTTGAGAATACCATTCAAAGATCTGACGCATTAACTCCATTTTATACAATCATGCCATTTTATTATTTATCTGTTGTAAATGACGCTGGATCGCAAGTTGAATTTGTTCATGCTGGATTAGAACCAAACATATCTACAAACATTGGTACAGATTATACTACACAATTAAAAGAATTTCAAAATAATATATTTATTGGCAGCAAAACATTAAAGAATTTTACAGAAATTCAAATAGAAGCCCTTAACGATGGGATGGGGAATGCAGATGGACCTATTTGGGGACGAGGTTATGCTAAGACTGTAACATGTCCGTCAAAAGATGGCCATACATTAATTGTAGTAGGTCATTGTCCTACTATATATGAAAAAGGATATACACGATATGTAAAATTAAATAACCTACCAGAGTATAAAAATTGCAGTTTTGATAAAAAACACTGTGTGTATACTGATTGTGGTGGATCTCTTGCCTTTGTAGATGTTGCATCAAGTAGTGCATTTAAGACAAATGCAATTACACCTGTAGAAATGCTATATTTAGAGCACGTTGAAACAATGGAATCTGGAGATTTTAAGGATGGTCGCTATTATAATCGAATGAAGCGACTTGTGTTGGACCCATTAACATCAATGAAAGTAATAGACTTTCAAAAAGATTCAGCTGTTCAAATAGGTGGTAAACGTCAAACCCGCAGCAAACGAATCAATCAACGAAAACGAACCTTGAAACGGTAATATCATTTTCTATTAATGTTAATCCATTTGTGAATTAACATTAATAAATTTATAAAATTATACATACATCATCGTATGCGACATATTCACTTCCTTCCTCTTCAGAAACTTTTCCAAATGAGATTTCTGCAATGTAAAAGGAAGTGCAAATCCTTCAATGGCAAAGGGAACTTGCTTGGGATGATTGTAAAAACGTAGCAAATTAATTTTATTCACCACCGTCTGAATACATCGCTTCAACTCACGTACACCAGGTTCTCCATTGGTGTAATGCTCAATAATATATTCAATCATGTCACGGTTAAACATAACCTTCTCAAAGAGTCCCACCTCGCGAAGAGCCTGGCCCACCAAATAATCCTCTGCAATCTTTACCTTCTGCTTTACATTAAATCCTTCGACTGCAATGTTATACATGCGATCCTTCAAAATAGGATTGACCTTGTCATGATTATTGTGAGAAAAGATAAAGAGGCAACGAGAAAGATCCAGGTTGATTCCCGTAAAATACTTGTCCTGAAAGCGATCATTCTGCGATCCATCCGTCAAATGAATCAACATATTCATAATCTCCTCTCCCTTGGGAGTCTCAGAGACCTTGTCCAACTCATCAAAATAGAAAATAGGATTCATACATTTTGACTGAATTAGCACATCCACAATCTTTCCCCACGTAGATCCTTCATAGGTGTAAGAGTGCCCATCCAGGAAAGAAGCATCCGTCGCACCTCCCAACGTAATAAAATGAAAAGGACGCTCCAACGCCTTGGCCACTCCATCCTTAATCAAAGAAGTTTTTCCAATGCCAGGTGGTCCGTGAATAGATAGAACATTGCCATGCGATTTAGGATTGGCCACCCATGCGCTGACAAATTGCATGATCTGCAATTTGGCATCGTCGTGTCCATAAATAGCCGTATCCATGCAAGATCGAACTTTTGTCATAAATTCTCCACATTTTTCAGGACCATCCTCAATCTTTACCGGTAGATCCTTGTAGGTTCCCAAGGGCAATCCAGTAAACCCATCAATCCAATGCGAACACTTGTAATATTCCGTTGAAGATGGATCAATGTTGCAAAGAGCATTGTACTTGGACATAGCAATTCGTTGAAGGCTTGGATTTACTGCAACCTTCTCCAAAATTTTAAACTTAATGGGTACTACAACCTCTGTTGGAGCTGCCTTATATTCCAATACTTTCAATAAAGATGATTGTTTTTCAGGAGCCAATGATTTAAAATATGTAATATCCGTATCAATATTATCATCATCTTCTTCCTCCTTCTGAACCAATTCTACAAATCGTTTGACCGTGGCGGATTCCTTCTTCATATTGTATTTTACAGGTTTGTTAGGATCGCGACCCTCTCCTAGAAGATCACCAAAGACTATATCAAATGTAGCTTCTCGTTTCTTGGGTTTTTTTGTTACTTCCTCCTCTTCACTCTCTTCCTCTTCACTCTCCTCCTCTTCACTCTCTTCTTCACTCTCCTCTTCACTCTCCTCTTCACTCTCCTCTTCACTTTCTTCATAACTTTCTTCAGAAGATTCTTCCACTACCGGTTTTGATTTTGAAGCCTTCACAATATTCATCGTAGAATTTACATGCGGTTCAGGCTTTTCAACAATCTTTTTAATAATTTTTCTGGCTTTTTTCGCAGAAGATCGAATCGGTCGCTCCTCCTCTTCACTCTCTTCAGAAGATTCTTCTACTACCGGTTTTGATTTAGAAGCTTTTACAATACTCAACGTAGGGCTTACATGCGGTTCAGGCTTTTCAACAATATTTTTAATAATTTTTTTAATAATTTTTTTAGCAGAAGACCGAACCGGTCGCTCTTCTTCAGAACTTTCTGAATAATCATAATCAATCAGATTACGAAGATTTCCCTTACTATCAACACTACTATCATCATCACTGGGAGGAAGAGGCTGCTTCTTCTTACCAGGGAGGGGTCCTTTTTTGGGCATCTTACCTTCTTATAGGGTTCAGTCCTTAGATTATTTACGACGGTTGCGACGATTCTTTCGTGTAACAACACGACGGATCATTCCATTCGTACCATTTGTTACATTGTGAACAACACGGCTAGTTCCATTCGTAAAACTTTTAAGAGAATTGCGAACAACATTTTTGGATCGTGAAACAGCACGAGTCGGGATATTTACAACTAAGTCTAACGTATTTTGTGCAACCTTGCTCACTGTATTTACAGCATTGCCAACTAGGTTTCCAAGTGTGGAAAAAACTCCACGACTTTTACGCGTAGAGCGGGTCATTTCTAAAAGGAAATAACAATTTAATTTACTTTGTAGGATTTGTAATTTTATCAATAATATCAAGAATGGCATATTTGGCCTGAGGTTTGAGACCGGGAGGAAGTTCTGAATTTTTCATATTTGCAAAAGGTACGAGAACACCAAACCATTCACCAATTGTAGTATAATATGTAGTAATTAGAATTTTTAAACATTCAGCATAGGCTGTACATTGTTCAGTATATTTCTCATCTGTAGAATGTTTTAGCAATGAATCACCAATAAATTTTAATAAATCAACATAAGATTCATACGGAAGTACCTTCAAATGTAGAAGTTCTGCAATAAATCGACTATATCCCTTTCGACGATGAATCTGCTTCTGCTCCTGTAAGAAATCTTCATCGTGATCACCTGTATATTTACAAGGATTCTTGATATTATCAAAGATAGCAGAGAAGTTTTTAAAGAGTCGAAGCATTTCTACCCGTACATGCGGATACTCATATCCCAATTCATGTAAGAGTTTTGTACACGTTTTACATAGAGCAACTGTCATTGCAGCCGTTTCAAATACTGAATTAACAAAATCTGTCAATACAGAAGTATCGTCGGGATCTAGAAATTGAGATAGAAATGCTTTTGATTTTTCATAATTTGAATCACTAATTTTATTAATGACACCTGTAATTTTACTTTTCTCAGCCTCTTCAAATGTCTTTTCTTTCTTTATAGGACGTCCATGCATGGAATGCATTCCATGCATTCCATGCATTGGTGAAGATGATTCTATACTAAGTGTTCCTGAAAGAGGTGTTCTATGACGTGAAGATACTTCAGATCGTCCCCATCGTCGCACTTCTTGAAATCCATCCGAATCTGTTTTTGCTCGTAATGAACTAAAATCACGAAATCCAGCCCCTTTCATATGAGTTGTAATAATTGTTTGAACTTCTGAAGGAATTGTGGCGCATTCTGTTCGCAATGCATATACATCTAGAATAGAAACAGGAACCTCGGATACTTTGATTGAACGTACTTCTCGATATGCCATCTACTCCTCTTAGTTAATTTTGGTTTAAACCCTTCCGGTAGATCTGCGCCTCTTATCAATTTTTAGCATCGCTCCCCTTTTAGAATGCTAGGACCCTATGTTGCATCTGATTTAGATATTGATTCAATTAAAATTCCGACCAAAACTATATCAGGAACAAAACAATTTTTAAATCAATTAAAAAATCCAACAGCAGATATACATACTTTAAAAGAGATCCAAACTCCATTATTGGCCCTTCGACGAGTCACTACCACTCCTCTTCAAAAAGAACTTCAAATATTTCAATCCACCGAAACTACATTTCAAGAATTTGGTACTTCTACAGATCCATTGGTAGAAGAAAGCACTGAACAAATTATTTGGAATCCTGGTTCCATGATGGGTCGACTTTGCAACCAATCTCCTTTCTTTCTGGAAGCTATGATTGCGTGGAAAACTCTGGCACTTCCTGGAATTACCGTTTTATCTCCTTTTTTTGCAGTACTAATTCCATATCTATTTTTATATGTTCATGGAATGCACCCCCCTTTTCAAGAATATTTAACTACAATTCGAAATGTTGTACGAGGAGCTGTTACCGTTCCTAATATTCTTAAAGCAAAAGGAGATAATGATCGAGTCGGATTTGTGTTAGAGTCTTTGTATATTTGTATTATGATTGGTATTTTTTTGAGTAGTTTGTGGACACAAGTTACAAGTGCATGGCATTTACGAACCATTGCCGCTTCTCTTCGTGAAAAAGGATCTCTCCTCCGAACCGGTATTACTGCTGCAGAATCAATTTATACAATTCTCTCTAAATATCCTACTAAAATTTGTAAAGGTCTTCAATCCTTGATTCTTGAAGGAGAGAACGTGTTAGAGCCATTTAAAAATACAACCGATTTTGGAATTGGTCTCTTTGCTAGACTGTGGAATAATAAATCACCATTAGATCCTCTTGTAGCATGGATTGGAAAGGTGGATGTTCATGTAGCTATCGCATCCCTTTCCACCATCTGTTTCCCCCGTTGGTGTTCATCCACCCAAATTGAATTTAAAAATTTAATTCATCCAACTCTTTCAAATCCAGTTGCAAATGATATTATAATTCAAAAAGGAGCTATTCTAACAGGACCTAATCGTGGTGGAAAATCTACCTTTTGTAAAGCCATTGGTATTTCTCTTCTTTGTGCACAATCATGGGGATTTGCATTTGCATCAAAAGCTCTTTTATCCCCCTTTGCAAGAATTGAAACAGCTCTCTCTCCTGCTGATACATTGGGACGCCTCTCCCTCTTTGAAGCTGAAATTGAATTTGCAAAATCCGTCGTAGAAGCCCCTGAACGTCCCCTCTTTGTCATGATGGATGAAATATTCCATTCAACAAATGCTCATGATGGTGTGGAAGCTAGTCGTGTTTTCTTGAATCGACTTTACGCTCTTCCCAATACTATTTCATTAATTAGTACCCATTATCGAGCCTTGGCAGAAGAGTTTTCAAATATAAATGCTTTACAAGCAGAAACAATTTCAAATAAAGATGGACTTCTCTATACATATAAAATTCTTCCCGGTATTTCTACAGCCAGTAGCGTTATGGAAATTTTGCGTGAAAAAGGATTGTTGAAAAACCATCCCCCTTCTACAGAACTATGAACCTGCCTGATTCGTTTTACATTGCGTTGTGCATGACAGTACTCTTGTTAGGGGTGGTCTATTGGTTTTGGACCCAGAACCAATTTCTTCTTCGTAAAATGAATTTACTTGAAAATATTGTATATGAACTAAAAACAATTTGCAGCTCCCCTCCTCCTTCACCAGTAGAACCGGTATCCTATCCTCCCGCTCCTTCTTCCGTTGTAGAAGAAGATCTTCATGAAGAGCTGCTGCAGGAGGAAGAGATGCATCCTCTTCAGCAGCTCCCTGAGGATGATCTCCAGCCCGGTGGGGTTGGAAGTGGTGTAGAAGCCCCTGCAGAATCATCCAATCTCCTGGAATCAATGACCGTCAAGGAACTTCGCCGCCTAGCAGAACAGCGTGGAATTAAGGGAGGAGCTGAGATGAAGAAGAAGGAACTCCTGGCTGAATTAAAGAAGGGCGTTCCTGCTCCCTCCGTTCTGGCAGCCTTTCAAGATGCAAAAGAAGAAACCCTAGGTGAAACTGATGTAGTGGAGCTTTCAACGGCTTAATTTAATTCTTAACGGTAGTACAGAGAATTTACAAAGCAAATTCTCTGTACTATATTTAGAATGAGTCTACTAGGTTATGCACCGGTTCCGAGTAATCGTCCCAATCCTGGACAATGCTACACCACCCCCGATCCCCAGTTTGCACGGGAAGGAGCTCCTGCCCGTATGGCCGATGGTCGCCTTTTCACCGATTTTCGCCCCACCTGCTCCTCCTACCCCGTGGCCGCCTGTGGCACATGGGGCGATAATGAAACCCGTCTCCGCATGACCAACGGAGCCTCTGATCTCATGAATGCCGGTCGCAGCATGATTTCTGCCAAGGTAGATCCTTCCTCCTGCGTCGATACTATGGTTCCTGAACTTTACCGCCGTGTCTGCACATGGAAAGGATGCAAAACGATTCCTGGTCATTTTACGGGAATTGGTACAGGTCGCGTCTATGTAGGAAACGCTGCAGAGGTGGATCCGGCCACCAGCTCTAAACTCTCCGTCCCCCCTCTGCCTGGTACCTTCCCCCGCATGGGACTCCCTCCTACCAACTGCTCCATCCCTGGCGGAAATGAAATCCGCGGCGGTCGTGTCAATACCTATTCAGCCCCTCGTGTATAAAAATTGATACTATTTATGTTAAAATCATAAAGATACTAACATAAGTATGGGATTTCCTCCAAATCATTACTGGCGCATCCGCTGGGAAGTGGTTCGTGATGATGGTACCATCCATCATGACTACACACCCATACACTACACCTCCTACAAGGAATGTAAGAGTCATGCAGATGCATTCAATGCATCCAATTCTTCACGAGAAGTTCCTGTGTATCATTACATTGAAGAGGTTCGACTTCAACTATAGTCAACTTATAATTCGTCCTTGATACTTACACCTCGTAACATTGATTGCAAATAAGTTGTCTTTGCACAAAGAAGTTCTTTTTTATTACTTGAATACCATGTAAGAGTACAAGCAAGAGTTCCTTTCGTATCAGGGGTTGGAACGGTCCCCGTCTGTTCATGATCTCCTACCGTAATGGGGCACGTCGTGGCCATGCATAAATCAGAAGATTCCTGTAAAACAGGAAATCCATTTAAAATGCATTTGTAATCTACACTTCCACCAATGACCTCCTCAGATGCATGATAGACCATACGAAGAGTGCCATTTTCACCAGGAACAGGGTTGGAGGGACTAAAGTCAAGTGTAGAAAGTGAAAAAAGAGCGGAAGGAGACGAACAATCTTTTACAGTGACAAGTGCAAGAGCGATGGCAGTCGTGAGAAATAGGGCACGTAACATCTTTCTCTTCTATAGAGAGAAAATGCTTCCACTCCTTCAATACGCAGCTTGTAAAATTGAGGAAGTTATTTCAGTCTCAAGTAATAGAAAAATACCATGCCCTCGTACGGATTTCATGCCTCCCTCCCCGAAGGAGATAAAAGTATTGAAGACCTCAAAGCGGCCTTCCCCACTCTGGGTGCCCTCCAAATCTTCGCTTCAAATCCCAAGTCCTTCGCTCTCTGTAACTGGTCCGACGCAAAATGTTCCAAGATCAAAACAGCTCTACTAAAATATGAAATCAAACTATTTATTCATGCTCCTTATATTATTAATCCATCGGCATGGAGTCCTACCGATCCATCCACCTCCTCACGACAAATTGCCCTTCTCAAATCACTTCTAACCTGCGGTGAACGAATGGGGGCCAAAGGAGTCGTCATTCATGTGGGAAAGGCTTTGAAGTTGGGAGAAGAAGAAGGAATTCATCGAATGGAAATGTTTTGTAAAGAGGTCTTAAGCACTTCTACAGCTGATTGTAAATTATTGATTGAAACTTGCGCAGGACAGGGAACGGAAGTAGCCAAGAATCTCAAGACCTTTGGAACCTTTTGTAAAAAGTTGGTACGGTTGTATGGACGGAGTCGGGTAGGAGTCGTGATCGATACCTGCCACATCTTTGCTGCTGGATACGATCTGGCCAAGCATACCTCAGAGGTGTTGAAGGAGATTGATGAAGTAATTGGATGGGATATCATTAAATTGATTCATCTGAATGATTCTGAAACAGCAGTGGGATCAGGGGTGGATCGACATGCTATGATTGGTATGGGAAAGATAGGCATGGAACCCTTGACTAAATTTGTGTCAGAGGTGTTCAAACATCATCCACGTGTAGCCGTGGTTCTAGAGACTCCTGTAAAAGCAGGATCTCGAGAACTAGAAATGGCGATACTTAGTTCGAGTGCAAAGCACTCTAACTAAGTACCACGATCCTATTTATAGCACGGAAAATTTGCTTCGCAAATTTTCCGTGCTATAAATAGGATGGCATGGTTAACGACACTCGTTTAAAATGTTTTATGAAAATCCCACTCACGTTTATCTTCACCAATCTTTTCAAACGCTGCAAAACTGTTAGGAGATTTTAAACGTTTGTAATGAGGCCAATTGGTAATTACATATTTCATAGAAGCATTCACCCCTTTATGAAGAAAATCATCTACAATCATAATTCCACCTACACGGAGAAGTTTATCAGCAAAATAAGCATCTACTAAGGTATAATCAAAGGTGTGCCATCCATCAATAAATACCATATCATAAGAACTTTCTGCTCCTTTTTTATCTAATAAACGAGGAAGAGCCGTATGAGATTTTTCTTCCATCCAAGTGTGTCTTGATTTTAATTTCATTTCTTTTATTAACTGAAGTCCTGCTGATTTCCATTGCGGTATTTGAAATGGATCAATACTAATTAACTGTCCATCTGTTTCTTTTGCACCCATTAATAAATAAACTGTACTTATTCCATTGGCCATTCCTATTTCTACCATTTTTTTAACTTTGTACTGTAATACTTGTTTATAAAGATACATTCCTTCTTCTGTATTGATACCCGCTGTAATATATTTTTTATAATTGGTTGGATTCTTTTGAAATGTCTGTAAAGAAAAAATATAAAAATCCTGTTCTGCTTTTGTTAGAGGGATTCCTAATCGTACTCGCATATCATTTGTATTAGTATATAATCTATGAAAAAAATTTGTTTTATCTGGTTTTATAAGTAGTGAATGAATTAATATTGCTTCTTTGAATATATTCGTAGCAAATGTAACAAATGGTTTAATTTTATCTAATGAGATAGATGGAAATCCAGACTCTGTCAAATGTTTACCATTATATTCCAGTGCGATACAATATCCAGTAACACACACAATCACTTGTTTAAAAAATGATTTTAATAAATAGGGAAAGACTAAACTTCCCTTGGTGGGCTCATCTCCTACAACAGAAAATGATGCATAGCCTCCTACTTGCAGATATTTGTTAATATGACGTAAAATATATAAATTTTCAGAGATTCGAGTTGTACCAGGTTTTCCAAAATTTCTTAAATTATGATAATTGATTCCTTGAAATAAATGTTTTGGAGGAGGAGTTTCATACGTAAATGAAATTTTATAATCTTTACATGGAGAAGCACCTTTATTAATAAAACATCCTCGATGCGATATATTATTAACATAAATATATTCCGTTATATGTTTATTATTAATTATAGCATAATATCCGCCTCTAGTATAATTCATTTTTTCCATAACATATTTTAATTCTATATCTGTTTTAATAAGTTCTTTTACAGTTTCTCGCACTTTTCGAAAATCTTTATAATATTTCATAAGATCACTTTCGGTATCCTCTTTCACAAATTTTACCTCCTCACCAGGAGGCATTTCTATTTCAAATAGCATCCTCTAATATAGAGTTATAAAATTGATAGAGTTTAAAAAGTAAATAAAGATTGTATAAGTATGGACCCTCGTTGTACGGAAGTCGGATGCGGCAAGAAAGCATCCTATGCATTAATATTTACAAGACCAATCTATTGTCCTACTCATGGAAAATTACACAATGCCAGACAACAATTAGCAATTTGTAAATGTGGATCGGCAACTCCTACCTTTGAAATCAAAGGAGATGAACGAGCCTCCTGTTGTTCCAAATGCAAAACAACAACTATGATTGATTTACGTGATAATAAATGTAAAGAATGTACTAAACGTGCATCCTATGGAATAGAAGGTGGAAAGAAGATATATTGTACCGATCATAAGAAAGAGAAAATGATTGATTTATCCAATCCTCATTGTAAAGAACCGGATTGTAAAATTACAGCAACATTTGGATCCGAAGAGAAAAAAGCTCTTTACTGTTTTACTCACAAGAAAGAAGGTATGTTTGATGTAAAAGGTCTTAAATGCAAGGAAAAAGATTGTAAGGTTCGTCCCACGTATGGAACTACTTGGATGAAACCGTTGTATTGTAAAGACCATACAAAGGAAGGATTGGTCAATGTTGTAACCAAGCGTTGCAATATGAAAGATTGTGATAAACTTCCCACCTATGGACTTGAAAGGGGGAAACCACTTGTTTGTCTAGAGCATATCGAAGAAGGTATGTTTGATGTAAAACATGATACATGTGCAATCAAAGGGTGTAAAACACGACCAAGCTTTGGAACTGGAAAGAAAGCAACGCATTGTACCGATCATAAATTGGAGGGGATGGAAGATATTACAAGTAAAAAATGTATGATAGAAGAATGTAAGAAGCGTCCTAATTTTGGATACGATGGTTCTTCAGAATTATATTGCGGAGATCATAAAAAATTAGATATGAAAGATTTAATTCATAAACCATGCAAAGAATGTTTAACTCGTGCTAATTTTGGATTCAAAGGAAAGGAAAAAGAATATTGTTCCAAACACAAAAAAGATGGTATGATTGATTTAGCCAATAAAGTATGTGAAGAGAAGGATTGTATAAAATTACCATCCTTTGGCTATGATAAGAAACGACTTCGTTGTTCTGAACATAAATTCGCAGATATGGTTGATATTGCTCATGCTTCCTGTCAATATAAGGATTGTCCAATTCAACCTAATTTTGGAAAGGAGGGTGGACCACCCACTCATTGTGCATCTCATAAAGAAGCCGACATGGTGGATGTTATAAAAGAAACGTGTCCTGGTGTAGAAGGATTAAAAGGTCCTGATGGATTTTGCCCATTTGGGACAAAAGGAACAAAGAAATACGATATGTATTGCATGAAATGTTTTGTTAAAGGATTTCCTGATGATCCTAGAACAGGTTTAGCTCGTAAGAATACACATGAATTAGCTGTACGAGATTATTTAAATAAAGAATTTCCTGAATTAAAGTTGGTCCATGATAAACCATTGTGGACTCATAATTGCGAGTGTAGCCATCGCAGACGTGTTGATTTGCGTACGCTAATTGGAGCTACTATGTTAGCCATTGAAGTGGATGAAAATCAACACACTTCAAAAGATGAGAAAGATGAAGAAATACGCTACGATGATTTATACATGATCCACTCAGGTAAATGGGTCTATATTCGTTATAATCCTGATTCCTTTACAGATGAAAAAGGAAAACGTAGAAATCCACTCAAGGAAAAACGATTTGATCAATTAAAGGATTTGATTCAAACTTTGGTGAAAAAAATTCAAGAGGAAAAGAATACAGAATTAGTGGAAATTCATAAATTGTTTTATAGTTCTACTGTAAGTAACACTCTTTCAATTGAATAATTTATTAAAAAATTTTTACATCATCTTAAAACCGCCTACCAGTTGCGAACCTAGGCCCAATCCCGCCCCTTGCCGACTTGTCAAACCAATAGAAGGGGAGAGCAGATCCAGGATAGCAAAGACGACGGAGGCCACGACGGAGACCGTGAGGATCTCCTCGACGTTGGGGACCTTGCGGGGGATAATGGTCATGGCAACCGCAACGGCCAGACCCTCGAGAAAGTACTTGATCGCGCGGGAGGCAAGTTCAGCTGCATTCAGACCGTCCATTCCTTTATATCAAGGGGTTCGAATAAAATTTATATTTTATGGAATTGTAAAGATTTTTTGCGTTTAAAGACTTTCCACCAAATCTCGGAAGGTACTAACAGGATGTCCACTCCCACGGAAGAGAAGCGTGAAGTTTATTTGGAGGCCGACAAGGATATTCCGGGGCAGCACTTTGTATGCCTTAGTTTCTTGAGCCCGGAGAAAGTATTAGCCAACAAGGACATGTTTCTATTCACAGAGTTTCTGAAGGATTATGAAATTCAGTACAAGATCAAGGCCACGGAGACCTTTATGATGAAGCAGGTAGCAAAGCTCCAGGCGGCTCTAAGCACGGCAACGGATACGTTAGAGCGGGTCGGACGGGAGAAGAAGGAAGGAATCACCGTAGAGGATCTAAGCGGAGCCTTCATTGCATTGAAGGACATTCGGAAGGATCTCACCGTCGATGTACCCAAGGATCTGGAGGCTCACGTGAAGGCAGAGATGACCGATTTCAAGACTACTACTATCCAGGAGGCCTACGACACCTATCTTTACAAAAATCGGAAGAAGCTGGAGGAAACTTTCTTTGCCAAGAATGCCTTTCGCACCACAATTCGGGGGCTCAAGGTACGCGGTGTGTACGATACCTATGCGGAGGGGATGGCACGGGCGAAGACACTGCAGAAGCTAGACCCTGATTTTAACGTCTATGTAGGACAGGTCGGCTTCTGGCTTCCTTGGGATCCCGAGCCAAGTGAAGTACAGGATCAAGAATATGCAGATGATCAGCTGAATCAGCTCATGAAGAAGTACAAGGAGAATGAGTCACAGCGTGATGAGTTTTATGAGTCTATGAAGCGGGATCGCATTGGAGCGGCGAAGCCTCGTGCTGCTCCTCCCACCTTTGGACCTGCTGCAGAAGCTCCTACAGGAATCTTTGGTGAAGAGGATCCCTTCATGAAGCGGAAGAGGGAAGCAGGTGCTACGGGTGCTACGGGTGCTGCTCCTCCTGCAGAAGCGGCGGCAACAGTCTCTTCGACTCTTTCCATAAATTAGAAATGAATATAGATGATGAAATAAGAAAATATTTTATTCCATCATTTTATCATTGGAATTTTCATGAGTATATCGTATTCAAAGAACTTCCAACATTACCACTCTCAAGATTTATTGTTATAGATAACTCCATAATTCTAAAATTAATGTATCATTGTCCTAACCGATGGTCTTTTGTAAGAGTAGATAAACAGTTTAAAGCGGATTCATCAGAAAAATTAACCTTCATTACAAATACAAATTTTATATCGTTATTACTATGTATAAGTGCAATTCACCAAGTTACAGATTTGAAGAAAATTGACGAATATTCATTCATCCTTGAACCATGATATAAAGAAAGAGAACAGTCATTTATAAAATGAACGTTCTTTACCTTCAAGCGGATCCTGAGATGGTATCGCTGTACAAAGCTGCTGCAGATTCTTATCTAGCTACTCCCTATGCAGAACGCGATGCAGGATTTGATCTATTTACAAATCAAAAAACCGAATTTAAATCAGGTCCCCCCACTAAACTTACATTTGGTGTTAGAGCCGCTTATTATGATCTACGATTGGCTATGTTTCGCGCCTATTGGATGCTACCGAGATCCTCCATTTCCAAGACTCCTCTTCGATTGGCAAATTCAGTTGGATTAATTGATGCGGGATACCGTGGCCCTCTGATGGCCGCATTGGATTGCCATGCAGATCGATATGAATTGGATGTAAATCAAAAATTTTGTCAACTCTCTAGACCGGATTTGCTTCCATGGGATGCCATTCATATTGTTGAAGTGATTCCTGGAGGAGCTACCCTTCGTGGAGAAGGAGGCTTCGGATCGACGGATCCCCGTAGGGGATCCGGCGATTCGGGTTCGCGTAGCGAAAGCGGATCGACCGACCGCAGGGAGGGCGATTCGGGTCCCTTTCCGCTACCCCAAGGGGTAGCGGAAAGGGCTGTTCCTTTAGCGGCAACGCCTACGGGCGTTGCCGCTAAAGGTCCGCGTGGCGAAAGCGGTGGTGACTACACTCACTATGGATGTTAGAGGGCTTCCGTAAGAACAAATTTTTTAAATGCATCCTCTTTTGGAAGAAGTGGTACCATCGCTTCTGGAGGGTTACGACGAACAAAATGGTAATCTGGAGTGAGAATCTTTGTGATATTGACTCCAGAATAGATTACGATGCCTTCGGCATCGAGACCGCGACGACCCGCACGACCCATCGCTTGATGGGCCAATGTGTTATCAATTTCTTCAACAGGTTCGTCTTTCAATCCTCCCAATAGAAGAACTGTTTTAATAGGATAATTAATACCTACCGCAAGAGAATGATCCGAAAGAATAATCAGTGGATGTTTACTAATCAGTTGTTGACAAATACGTGTTAATGCAGGATTCATCATCTGATTGTAAAAGAGCAACCCACATTCAATCCCTACAAGTACAGGATGCTCATAATCAATGTTGTAATTATATTTGTACGCAATAAAGGATTGAGATCCAACCTTTGCAACAATTTCTTCATGTCGAAGAGTATGTACATCATCAAAAGAATAAGGATTCACGCTCCATTCGTGTGTTTTGTGTCCAATTGTTTTTGTCTCTTTTTCCCTTTCTTCCCATTTTTGTTCTTTGGGACGATAAATTAAACGAGTACGAGTAACAGTAATTTTGTTAAAGTCACTAAATTCATCTTCATATTCTTTCCACTCACAGGTTTGACCCAGTTGAAAGAGTAATTCATCATTAATTTTATTTCGAATCTCTTTCATATTTGATCCATCTGTTCGAGCAATCATTGCATCTTGGTGAATTGAATAAGTGTTTCGAACCGAAATCGATTCATACGTATGCTTTTTCTCATTCCTAACATGTTTTTGCCGAAGTTTTAAAACAGCTTCATACGTAAGATTTGCTCCATATTTTTCATTAAATGTTGTAAACTCTTTTTGAGTTTCTTCTAGAAATGTATCATAAAAGGCATAGAGACGGGGTTTGTATTTGGAGTTAAAGAGTAATTCTTTCATTGCACTCTTTTTATCTTCTATATCTTCTTCTTCAGAGACGGTCATTTTACAAGAGTCGTCTAGTTTATCAACTTCTTCCAAATATTCTTTAATAATATGTTTGTCACCATTAAATCCACCGTAGACAGCTTTGTTATAGGCTTGAATCATTTTCACAAACTTTGCAAAGAGAGTGAAACAAGCCAAAGAATCCATTTTAAAGATAATCATGGGCTTGATAGTGACTCCTCGTAGAAAGTTGTAGAGTTGGTAAAGAGTGAGATTATCACTGGAAACAGGATGATCAGAAATAATTTTTTCCAAAACAACATCTTCCTGTTTTTTCAGATAGGTAAAGAGATCAAGCTCGAGTCGCTCCATTTCATCCAAGGAGACTAATCGTGGAATATTTCCATCTACACGAGGAACACCAGGAAGAGATTCATAAAGAGAGAGAATTTCTTGAGGATATAATCCAATTTGTTGGAAAGTAGGAAGTCGAATTTGTTTTATTGTCATATGATTCAATGGATTAATAGGAGTAAGTTCCACTCCCTCCTCGGTTACACGAAAAGTCATTCGCTTTTGATTAAAGAATCGTTTTTGCAGATTCACTGCAAAGAGAGGACCTGGAAGAAGACGTGTCAACCAATCGCGCACCTCCTCAAAGTTAGGAATCGTTGCCGAAAGAGCCATTAAGGGAATTCGGTGAAATCCTGCAAATTTGAGAAGATATTCGTAATAAGGACCCAGTGTTGGATGAACTAAATTATGAAATTCATCCAAAATAATATAATTGGGAATTTTTACCTGCTTTTCTTGAATTAATCTAACCATTTGATGAGGCGTAGCAACAATAATGTTATCCACCTGTGAAAATCGTTTATAACTCATAAAATCAGTTTCAAGTCGTACATTCTTTTTAACAGCTCCTTTCTTTAATTCAAATTCCATAAAAGAAGCTAAATTAATTCCTCCAATTTGATACACTAAAGGATCAGTGGGAACAATAAACCATACCTTGTCGTTGTTACGACTCGCATAGGTTGAAAGCTGCGATTTTCCTGCAGAAGTTCTGGCACTCATGAAAATATTATGACCTTTATCAATGGCCTGAAGAGACTCTTCCTGCCAAGAATCCAATCGAAATCCTTCCCGTTTAAAATTAGAATTTGGCTGAAGCTTCAATGGCATGTGCTGCACTTGGTGCCGAAAGAAATCAATTGGGTTTGCAGCTAAATACTTTGCAATACGTGGATCTACTGTTCGAATCGGTTCAGTTGTTACAAAGAAACAATACACCTGTACTAAAATAGTAATCATTTCAAGAGATATAGATTTCATACTAATTAGTTTTAGTAAGAATTTATTATAATATTCATTTCGATTCAAATCATTTTGCACTTCAGAAATTAATTTGTAAAATCGTTGTACAATTACATCAGAATCTGTAGTAAATATTTCAGCATCAATCATATAATTTAATGTAGCACATAGTTTTGCATCAGATGCAATTCGATGAGCCTTTTGAGCCAGTTCAACTGTGTTTAATCCAACCTCCTCAAATAAACTTTCAAAGGATCCCCCCAAATGCAAGATTCGCTTTAGAGTTTCTTTGTATTTAGCAGGAGTTCGAAGTTGACTCGTAATGTAATGTTGCAATGTTCGATTGCAGGTGACAGAGGCAATTGTTTCCAAAAGTTTCTTGGGATCCATCCCCTCTCCACACAATAAAATTTTCCATGCTTCTTGAAATATTTTTTTCATTGTACAATCAAATTGATTTAAAATGCGTGAAATTTCTTCATACATTATACTAGTTTTCTTTTTGTCATGCAAGTCTTTTGCAGGAATTTCTTTTGTATATTCATATACAGCAGCTTCTAGGACACGTAAAACACTTGATTCATCGCGAGTCTCCCCTCGACGCATATCAGCAGGAAGTCGCTGCGTCCCAGCCATTTCAACAAGTCTTGCAGTTTCGGTTGCCATTTTGTAATTATAGGTTGAATACTTAAGATATAATTTAATCAATTTTTTAATATTTTTTTACATGGATAACAGGTCCTTTGGATCGTCCAAGATCGGTAGAGGAAATAGGAGGTTCCGTCTCTCCTGCAGCTTCCGCCGCTTCCTTCATCCGTTCCATTTCAGCTGATTTGGTCCAAAATTCAGGAGCCCCAATCCTAAATTCAGGGCGTGGTGCGGCCTTGTACCAAAATACAGCATCTTCTAGGCGATTTGTCTTGCAACCATTGTGAATGACTAAACATTCAAAATTCTCCGTGCACTGATCCATAATCTGACAAAAAAATTCAAACGTAGGAAAAATACCAGCAAACTGTTCGTAAATACGTTTTCGATTGGCTACCATGTTTTCACGCAAAATAAATACATAATCAACATTGCCACGCAATACAGGCGGAATACCCATCACATACTGCAATGCCAAAATATACAAAATACCAAAATGACGACCGTTCATAAACAAGGAACGAATGTATTTATCAGATACCCATTTATTATCATACATACAATCATCCATGATGACAAATGTACGCCGATCAATTGCAGAAGCACCACGTACTTCCGTCTCCTTCATAATTTGCTTGGTAAGAATTTGTTGCCGTTTCAACACATTGCTAAGGATGACAGGATTGAATTCTTCATGAATAAACAAACTAGGAACCATTTTAGAATAGAAAGCATTTGCACCTTCTGTACCACTGATGACCGTTCCAATGGGAACTCGCTGCTTGTGCCATAATAAATCTTTAATTAAGTAAGATTTACCTGTATTACGCTTCCCGATGAAAAGAACGGTAGAATCATCGGCAATACGACTCATATCAAATTTTGTCAACCGGAGGGATCTCGCAGGACGTGTATCAGGGGCTACAGGTGGTCCTCCTCCCATCATCATAGCTCCAGAAGGGGGTGGTGCTGTCATACTATATTTCATAGTAACTTATTTTTTTTCAAAGAATACTGTAGGGACTATGGATACTCGATTTTGGGGACCAAGTGGATGGAGATTAATTCATTTAATTGCCGCTGCAAAGCGGAAAGAATCTCATGAGTTTTTTGAATTGTTGCCCTTTGTACTTCCTTGTAAATTTTGTAGAGCTAGTTTAGCGGATTATTATGCGGCAGATCCCATCCCCTCGGATCCAAAGGATGTGCCCGAATGGATCTTTCGCATTCATAATCAAGTAAACAAGAAATTACGAGATCAAAAACTTCCTACAGCACCCAATCCTTCGTGGGAGTCTGTAAAACAGAAATATGAGGAGTGGGTGGAAGCCCCCTGCACCGCCCGTAAAATGGTGGGATGGGATTTCTTGTATTCTATTGCCTATACAACTCCCTGTAGACAAGTCCCTTCCTCCCCCTTACCAGGCGCCCCTAAGGATCTTCCCACGTTAGAATTAAAAAATCGTTGGAATCAATTAACACAAGAAGAACGATTAAGTAAATTAAAAGAGTTTTGGGCAGCTCTTCCAAAGGCTCTGCCCTTTCAAGAATGGAGAACTGCATGGCCCACTACGTCTCCTCCCTTAAAAAAAGGAAGAAAACAAGTCACCAAATGGCTATTTCATATTGAACAATCGATGTGCAAAACTCTTTCAGAACCATTTGAACATAATTCACCCAATCATCTCTGTAAGGAGTTGTCGCAGTTTGAAAGCGGTTGTGGAAAAAAACGTTCCCATACAATGAAAACGTGTCGATCCATAAAAAAGAAAGCAAGACATACAATAAAAAATCAACGAGGTGGTGTTCGTTAACGTTTTCCAAATAATAAATATTTTTGAATCCATGCAGATCCTTCCTTGTTTTGAATCCTTTGTAAAAGTTCATTGTGTTCTTTCGGATTATAATAATGATACATTAAAATCGATCGAATAATCGATTTTTTGGTATTTTCTATACAAGCTTGAATAGCCTCTGTGTGAAATTTAATAAAATCTTTTTCGAAAGTTTTAAATAACCATTGATCAGGATTAAATTTTTGAACTACGTGGCACATTGCATCTTCCACTGGTTTGGAAAGTCCTTTAAAATTAATTCCCAATACATAAATTTCACTGCTACTAGGATTCAACATCCCTTTAAAATAAATAACCTTTTCAAAATGAATATATAAAATATAAAATAAACTAAGACTTAATGGATACATAATGGGTAAGAAGGTTTTGAAAACGCAATTTCCTCCTACTTTTAAACACATTAACATGGCAGTTAATTGACCGTGATTAATTTGTAAAAGTTCTTCTTCTTGAAATCCAAAGTCTTGTGTGGGCCATCCACAATCACTTGTAACAATATCATACTGTTTTTTAGCAAATCCTCGAATATTTGCCAAATGCGTAATATCTCCTGTTCCATCTGCACCCCATATCCATTGGGTTGGATATCGTTTAATTAATCCATAGGTATCAAAAATATTAGCAGAAGATCCATCTGGATTCTTTTTTAAACTTGTAGCAGTCCAATTATAATCGATATGTTTATGTTTGCAATAATGACGAAATGCTAAAATAAATTGACCAGGAGCTTCACACAAATGAAATACATCAATCTTACGACTTCGAACCAATTCAGTATCATGTAAGAGTTCACACATTTTTAAAAAAGCTTGACTCACAGGTTCCCCTATAATTTTACGTGAAGGATATTTCAATACACGATTTGTAATCTTAAACAAATCTGTTATTTTGCTGTATTCTTCTAAATTATTTACAAAATCTATTTGACGTTTCATTGTAAAAAGATCAATTTCAATCTTGGATCGTGTTTCATTGAATTCTGAATGTAAAAGACGATCAGAATTAGAAGAACGTTTTACTATAATATTAATTCCATCTGGTTGGTGAAACATACTTTTTAAATCAGTTGGTTTGTATAAAAGTGTAATTGGTATATTAATTTTCATTAAGTCATATATATGTTTTGTTTCTAATTTTGCTTCTTCTATATAAGTTGGAATTTGTTCAGGAGTTTTAATTTGTTGTTCTATAGTTTGAAATGTTTTAATTGAAAGAAGTAAATCTTGTGTAAGAATGGTTTGTATTGATTTAATTTCTTGTGTTCCTTTTAGTAATCGTTGTATATAAGGTTCTTTTATACTTAGTCCACAAGAAGCATCGCGCGATAACCATTCTTCATAGATTGTTCTGATTTTTTCTTCAAGTCCTTCTTCTGCTCGAAATCCTGTACATATCACTGTTTTATAAGGTTGTATTGATGTTTTATTAATTGGTTTTATAATTTTAACAGAATCAAACAGAGAAGATAAAATATGAAAAAAATCATTTGTTATTTTTAAATAGGTAAAATGCTGACTAAATAAAAACGTTCCACCTTTTTTAAGAATTTTTGTGAGTTGACTGACAACTGCTAAATGAGATTGTGTATTTCGATATTCTGTATACGTACGTTCTGTATATTTAAATATATTTAAATTCATAATTAAAATATCATAAGGATCTTTTACAGTAAGAACACGATCACATAGAGTTCCACTTAATTTTTCATAAAAAAATGGTTTTTTTAGAAATGGTTTTAGAAAGATCTCCTCTAATCGTACTTGTTCTGATGTTCTCATATCTGGACATTCGAGTATATGATATTCGTCACTTTTTGTAACGTGAATATTTAAATTTGATTGTCTATAGAGTAGTAATCCATCTGCATCTATAAATTGAAACATGTTAATAATATTTAACATACGAATTTGAGGTTTATTGCATATAGAAAGAAGTGGAAATAAAAGAGCCTGACCTGATACAATGGGTAGTCGTTTGGAGGTAGCTAATTGAAGTTCTGTCGCATCATAATATTTTTCAAAGGGTGATGAGGATTTATCAGAAGGTTCTAATTTTTTATAATATTGTGGAATTGAGGTAAAAACTGATATAAATACTCCTGGCCGCGTAATATTATAAAAATCATAAAAATGAGGATGCCGACGTTTTCGTAATTCATCATCAAGTTTTACAAGATCTTCAATCTGTTTGGGACATGAAACTTCCAAATAGGAATCACCCCATTGCAATTTCGGTACTATTGCCACCGATGGTATTTCTACACTATACAATTCCATCCCTATTTTAGTAAAAGATTACTAAAATTAAGGGCTACTATTTCTACAGCCCCCTTGATGTCCTTTCTTCTTCCACAAATTGTTTTATCTCGGGATCACTGTTGCGATATTTTATAACAATAGGCATTATAACTACTGGAATAAATGTAAAAACAACAATTGCCCACGCCACCCAACTATAGCTTTGGCTATAACAAAACCAGTTTGTAATCCATACAAGAAGTCCCATGTAAAAGACATTTACTAATATTGATGGAATTGATACTCCAAAAAGATATGTGTCAAATGCTACGGATAGTATAGAAAATAAAATAACCGCTTTTGCTAGAAAACAGAGTTTCATTTATTTTATGGCTAGAAATTATTCAAATAAAAGTGTTTTAAGTTTTTCTTCAATTTCGGGTGGATAGACAAGACCTGGAAACTTTTGTTTCCAGACCACAACAGGAATTAACTTGGCACGATCTTCATGACTTACACCCAATCGAATCCATCGGAGATCAAGGGTTCGAGCCCGTGCAATATCCTCTTCCGTCCAGGTGGGATCCATTTATTCTGAATATGTTTTACATATTTAGAATGGAAAGGATTGTTCAACCTATGATTAAGTTCTTTACAAGTCCATACGGCCTTTTTCTCATTGGAATTCTTTTCATCACACTTTGGTTTACAACATCTATGAAGCAGGAAGGCTTTGCATCTAGTGGAACAGCTTCCCCGGGATCGTATAGCTTTGTGATGTATTATGCACCTTGGTGCCCTCATTGCAAGACGGCCATGCCCGATTGGGATGCCATGGGGACTACACAGACCATCGGCGGGTCTTCTGTGAAGATTTCAAAGGTGGATTGTGATGCAAACCCTGATGTAGCAAAGGCAAAGAATGTAGCAGGGTACCCGAGCTTTCATTTGGAGGATGCACAGGGGAATTTGGTGAAGGAGATGGGCGGGGAGTTTCCACGGGATCAGGGGGGATACATGAACTTTTTACAGTCCATTCTTTCATAAAGGCTTCTCCTGCAGCTCTACCACAAGAAGCCAGTTCCAATCGATCTTCTTCTTGTAAATTAACAAACCAAGCTGGAAAATTGGGAATATGAACTCTTACTAAATTTCCTTCCAATGTAGTTTTTTCTCCAAAGTGAATCAATCGTAAGAGGTATTGAGATAAGCTTACAGGGGTTTGTCCAATAGGACCGGACTGCGGTGTTCCAAAAAAGAATCCAATGGATTCTGCCTGTTGCTCCTTGGTCAACAAATTCCATGCAAAATTGCATCGAATTCCTCCATCAACCCATAAATCACCTGTTGCAGTACGGTAGGGCATGTAAAAAAAGGGAAGCGACATGGAGGCTCGAACTGCATGAGCAATTAAAAGATCAGGATGCGTTTTAGCACTGCAGACAAGTGTTTTACTATTGGTGACATCTGCTATAATTATGTGAAGACCTGGAACCTTTGAAAGAGTCCAGTCCTTTGCTCCTACTCGTTCTAACATATCCATTACACCCTGTAAGAGTCCTTCACCAGAATCTAATCCCCAGGTATGAGTCATATTAAAGATATGATCAAGCTCCATGTTTCGAAAATGTCGGAAGTCTAGTATACTAGATAAATGAACCATCATGGACAAATCTCCTTGAACTGATAAGAGTGCTGCTATTAACGCACCGGCAGAAGTTCCCCACCATTCCGTTACATCTTTTATAAGTATAGGATCCAATGCAGCTAATGCGTGTATAAAAGAAATACACCGAGCTCCTCCTCCCGCAAATACCAATCGTTTCATCCTTTTTGTTTCTAAAGATTAATTAGGGAGTATGAAGACGCGACGATCACCCAGATCTCCATTAGAAATAACAATTCTTAAGCAGGGAACCCCTTCCAAGAAGGTTCTTTCGGCTAGTTTTTTTGTTATGAAACATAATTATAAATCTGTTGATTTTTATATAGATCATTTAAAACGATTTTTAATTCAAAAAAAGAAACTAAAAGGATTTGAAATACGCATTTATACCGATGATTCTGGAAAGGAAATAGTATTAGAGTTAGTGAAAGAGGATCCGACCGTTAGCGTGTATCACTATGATTATAAACCTTTTCGTGAAGGAAAGGGACATATTGGTATTTTTGGAATGATTCCACGGTTTCTACCACTCTTTGAACCAGGAGTAGAGGTAGCTTGGATCAGTGATATTGATATTCCACAATATCATCTCGATCCTAAACTGCTTACAGAAACGAAAAAAGAAAAAGCCGATATGGTGATTCGTACTTCTGTGTGTTATAATAAAAACAGAAAGATTCATAAAAAAATATATGGGCGAAAGTATACGATATTAGGAGGGATTATTTTATCAACCTATATATTTCCAAGATCGCTTTTAACTACATTTTTACATAATTTGCAATCAGGAGCACTCAAATCAATTGTTCAACAACTAAATGAAGCAAATCCAGAAAAAGATCCTTCTAAAGTTCCCTTTGGAATCGATGAATATTTTATAAATACAACCTTTTATAATTATATTATGAATGAAAATCTACGATGTATCATTTATAAAAATTATGATTATGCTGGGCATTTATTACGAGATGTTCTCTCAAAAGAAGAACAATCCATTGTAAAATTGTATCAAGACAATCCTACAAAATCAGAATTTCATAGAGTAAAACATATTTTTCGAGACAATCTTGAAAAAGGTCTTACAAATTATCCCTGTTTGCAAGAAATGATTGATCAATTACATACATTTAAATCATCCTTTCTAAAACGATATATTCTGGATGGAAAAGATATGTAAGAGTAGGGAATGAAGACGAGAAAATCGCCGCGTAACAATTTAGAAATAACTATTTTAAAACAAGGAACCCCGTCCAAAAAGGTTCTTTCTGTAAGTTTCTTTACTTCCAAAGAGGCGTATCGTAATAAAGGAAAATATGAAACTTACTTACAAAAGTTTCTTTATCAAAAAAAACAGTTAAAAGGATTTGAAACTCGTATTTATACGGATGAGAGTGGAAAGGAGTTTGCACTTCGCGTCGCAAAGCATGATCCAACTGTTTCCGTCTATTATTTCAATTATCCTCCACTACGAGATGGACAGTGGCATGTAGGAATCTTTGGAGCTTATATACGATTTCTACCTTTATTTGAACCCGGTCTAACAACTGTTTGGGTGAGTGATATTGATATTCCAAGTTATTATATTAGTCCTTCTATCCTTGCGGATGCGAAGAAATACCGAGCAGCCTTCTCTTATAGATCTTTTTCTTGTTATGAACAAATAAAATTATATGGACGTTCGTATAGTATTTTAGCAGGAACTATATTATCATTTCATACATTTCCAATTACAATGTTTTATAAATTTTTAAAAGAATTAACCGATCCTTCTCCAGATTTAAAATTGTTTTTTGAAAAATTAAATAAAGAAAATCAATACTATGGAGGAAAACCAAATTCTAAAATTCCTTATGGATTTGATGAAGTATTTACCAATAAATACATGTACAATTATTTAATTGATCATAATATTCGATGCTATATTGTAAAAGATTTTGAATATGCTTCTAATTTATTACGATGGAATAAGATAATAGCACACGAAGACAAGTATGATAAAATATTATATAATCATTATAAACAACAATCTCTTTCAACTTTTAAAAATGTAAAAGAACTATATCGTGAAAAACTGCCACTGATAGCAGATAAATATCCATGCATCAAAGATATTCTTGAAAAATTAGATACCTTTAAAACATCGTTTACTAAAAATTTTGTTAAGACGGGAAAAGAATTGGATGAATCCCTTTATCCATCAATAGAAGCATGAACACATTGACACCACCCTTATTACCCCCGTCTACCTTGTATAATGAACAAGCTAGACGCGATGCAACCAGAATTCGCATCTATAATTCTGTATTGACACAAATTTATAACAAAATTCGTGCCATTTCAAAAATTCCTGAAAATGAGCGTACTCTATTATATATCGTTCCCGAGTTTATACCAGGGACACCAAAGATTGATGTCGCCGATTGCATTCTTTATTTAGTGTGGAATCTTCGCAACGTTGGCTATACTGTAACCTATACGCATCCCAATTGTCTTTTCATTAGTTGGAAAGCACATGATACACTTTACAGAGATCGTGAGAGTCCGTGGGCCAAGGTGTTAGATTCGGCCAGAGTGGCGGCTGTAGAAGCCCTTACCAAACCGGCTACGATTAGTGGCGCCCGATCCACACCAGCTCCCAAACGAGCCCCACCGGCTAAAAAAACAGAATCCTTTACCCCCTCCCTCTCTCTTTCTACTCCGACTTCCATGGATAGCCAAATTAAAACAACTTATTTTACTCCTGGACAACATGGAATGGCACTGCATAGTGCTCCAGGAGCTACCCTATCCGTAAAAAGTGTATCTTTTGTTTAATTACATATATATAATGGAAGATCAAGTAAATCGATACGCTCAATTACTTCACTCAATCTTCTATTCAATTCATCAAACTAAATCTGATTTTAAAACATCAGAATCTTATTTACATTATCGTCGCAGTCAGATAGATCCATTTGTATATGCAAGTTTAAATTCTTTGTATGGATCCGTATTTCGAGACTCTTGGAATACAACACCTATTCCATTTACATCTAATAAAGCTATTGTGTTTGTAGAACGTCGCTGCCATCCAAATTTAGAATTTTGTTTACATAATGCTGCTTATTATGCACGTGGATATGCAATGTATATTTTTTGTAGCAAGGCAAATCTAGAGTATATCAAGCATATATGTGGATCACAACTTCCAAATATTCATATTTATGTAGCATTTCATACAATGGGGACAGCCGAAGAAGGAAAAACACACTATAATCAAATGCTCAAAAAAGAATCTTTTTGGAATATTTTTAAAGAAGATGCAATTATAACAATGGAAACAGATTGTTATCTTAAAAAACCAATTCCTTCCTCTATTGAAGAATATGATTATGTTGCATCCAAATGGAGTTGGAATATACCAGAACCAGGAGGAGGAGGACTTACGTATCGAAAACGATCTATGATGAATAAAATTTGTAGTTTAAAAGATTCAGCATTGGAATCAATTCCAATGCAAGATTGTTATGCTTCAAAAGGCTGTATTGCAATTAATGCAAAAACTCCCACACTAAAAGATTCTGCACAATATTTTGCAGAATCTATTACATCAAATCAAGCCTGTGGAGTTCACCAATGGTGGACATTTCATAATGTTCCATCAATCGATTTACTAAAAATGTATCTACAGTGTGATCTCTTATCCAGTTCGTCTCCGACCACCACGGAAAGAGTTTAGAAAAGATGTATGATTTGCAGCAGCTGCTAAAGAAATAGTGGTTCCTTGTTTTACCAGTAAATCAATAATTAGTAATAAAAATAAACCACCCAGAATAAATAATATTACTTCTGTATGGTTGGATTCGGAACGAACCCGATCAGTTTCTTGCAACCTTGCAAAGAGACTATCAATACGACTTTGCAATTCATCTAACCGATTAAATTGCTGCATGGATCCGGCATCCCGTGTTTCTCCTCCTTTCCAATCCGTAGGAATGTTTTGCCAGAGAGTGGGTGCAGAATCAAACCAGGGTTGGGGAGTAGGAGCTAGTTCCGTATTTTTTTCAGGAAGTTTTTTTTGAATCCAATCTTGATCCGTCCACTCAGGAGCTTTTAACATATAGGAATCGGGATGAAAATAGTCTGGATCGGGAGCAGCTGCAAAATCAGTCCAGGAAGCTGATTGCTCTGAAGGAGGAGACCAATGATCTGGATCTGATGGAGGAGAAGAAGTAAGATCGGGGCCTGTCTCCGGTGGTGGAAGCAACGGGCGCTTCTTTGTTTTTTTCTTTTTGGTCTCTCCGCCATCCGTAATGGGGAAAGCTTCTTCGAGCGAACACATCCTTATTCCTGGAAGAGGTTTCTTTCTCCATAGAAAGAATGAAGACGGAAACACTGGTTGGAATTTCTATTTTTACAATTCTAAGTGTGTGGACTGTCTACAGTTGGATGGATCGGTGGCAAATGGTTTCTACAGAAGGATTCGCTCCAGATATTGATAAACTAATCGCCGCTACTAGCGACACTCCAAAAAATCAAGATATTATTTTAGCTTATCAAACTATTTTAAAATATATTAAATCTGATTTTTCAAAAGGTCTCGTCATTGTAAATGATTTTAAATCTCGATTCTTCCCACCTAATACTCCATTCAAAGATGACTTCAATCCAGATCATATTATGAATGATCCCCAACTTAGTTTACCCCCTGAGAAGAAGTAAACCATCCCCTATACAGAAAGAGCTATGAATATGCCACCCATTTGGATGCCTCCCCTCTCCTTTGCAACTCTCTTAACAATTCTTTGTATTGTAGGAGCTGCTCAAGCAGATAAACTCCCTTCTGTTATTTCAACCACCCTTCTCCATCCTGTTGGATTTATTCTTACCGTTCTAATTGCAATTTCTTTGTATGAATACAAGTCAATCCCGTTAGCAGTTTCTCTTATTTTACTTTTGTTAAGTGTTTGGGCCGCACATCATGAGGTAGCTAAAGTTCCCGCTTCTAGTGAAGGATTTGTTCCATTTGTCCCTTCCGGTACCATTGACTGGATCAATAATGATAAACAAAAATGGTTCGTAGAACGCGTTTTAAAAGAAACTCCCTTGGGTATCCAAGATAAGAATGTAGCAACCTATCCTGTTCAAACTGAATCTTCTAGTTCTACTGCCTAAGTAGAATATGGTCTTTGCGGTAGAACTTTCAATTGGTCTCATCCTTGTTCTTATTTTATTAACAACAAGTCTTCCTATAGAAGTAGAATATCAAGAATCAATTCGTCGTGCAGCCTATTCTCCGGCTGCACGATTGGCTGCTATTGCAACGGTTGTCGCGTTAGCCTTCTATAGTCCTCTTCTAGCCATGTTAGGGGTGTTAATCGTCTTCTTCTGGTTAGCAGATATCCATCTTCTTACTAAAAAATATGCTTAATTTGTAAAAAAATAAATTTAAATTCTAAATAGGATTTTATATATCCTGTTTAGAATGGTGCGGTCTAAAAAAGAAAGATCTCTTCCCATGCCTCCTCCCCCCCCTCCTGGTGTTCCTGCTCCCCCTATACCTCAAGTAGGTGGTACAATTGATCCACTTTCCATGACTCTTTTCAGTCTTAATTCAAATCCTTATTTAATTGGTATCTTTATGATTTTATTGAACTTGGGTGCTCGATTTCTTCCATTAGAATTAACCAAACAACAAGAAGGATTTTTACAAAGTTCGTGGGTTCGACCCCTTATCCTCTTCGTTGTAATCTTTATCGGTACAAGAAATTTAGCAGTGGCCTTCTGGCTAACTCTCGCCATTTTTTCTCTCCTTTGGTTCTTTGCTAATGAAAAGAGCAGTTTCTGCATGATCCCAGGATGGTGTGAACAAACCCACGAACCTCCCAAAGAACATAATACTCTCTATGAAAAGAATCTCAGTCAAGTTCGATCCCATCTCAACTACGTAGCAGAATATCAACCCATGTTGGATAAAATTGTAAAAGTTCCCTATGAGTAGAATGGACGAAAGTAGCCGTCTCACCAATTTGCGAAATCGCACTTTATTTGCATTTTCTCAAAGTGTACCCCGTCAACGAAATCCACAATCCAGTGATACAATCCTGCATCAACATGTTGGAGCCATTGAAACTGCTGCACGAATGTCTCCTATAATAACCCCCGAACCCAATTATCTCTCTGCTATCAAATCATCCTTCCTCACCTGTTTGGAAGCTATTCTAACCTATGCTGCTACCACCAATCTAGGTCCCACCAGATCCTCCCGCTTCTATTATCTCTTTTTAGCTTCCGTTACACAAGGCTACAATTGGGTTCAATCTACAAATCGTCTTTCAGGAACCCTAGATAATTGGAACTGGAATGTTCAATATTTCATTACCGATCCTAAACAACTTCTTGTCTGGATGAATCGTATTCTCATTACTGTTACAACTCAAATGGTACCTACTTTTGATTCTACCTCTCTTCTCTATACAGAACAATCTCTACTGAGTCTAACCCCTGAAACCCAAGCCTCCCTTCAAGCCACCGTCTATTCTGTAGGTAATCGTGATGCATGGTTCAGCGCATGGAATACTTGGTGGACCCAACGAGCTAATGATGGATCCGTCGCAGCTGCAACATTGCAACCAACCGCTGCACAAGTTCCCAACATGACCACATCGTTGGATGTGGCAGGTACTGTCGATCCGGCAACCTTTCCCGCGCCGTATCAATGGACACGATTGAAGATTGGAACCGCTATTCAGAAATATGCAACCTATACATGGGCAAGTGTTGCTTCCACTGCTCTGACTCCTAGTGATATGACAACAATTCAAGGCGCCGCTACTCCCTTTTATACTGGAAATAACACACCTGCCCGTCAAGCGGAAATTTCTACTATTGTAGGATATACCGCAACTCTAACGGATGATCAAAAAGTAACTGCTGAATTTTGGGCAGGTGGACCCTATACCGTCAGCCCCCCTGGTATGTTTGTATGGTTTTGGAAAACTCTCGTCACAGCACAACCTCCTTCTCTTGATATCCTCTTCTTCTCAGGATTGGATCTTGCGATTCATTTGTTTGAAACAGGCAGAGTCGTATGGGCATTGAAAACGCAGTACATGGAAGCTAGACCCATTCAAGAAATCAGAAGGTTGTATCGTGGTCAAACCCTTACTAAATACGATGGTACCCCCATCCAAGGAGAAAGTTGGATGCCCTATCAAGTTCCTTCCTTTGTAACCCCCCCGTTTGCAGATTTTACTTCTGGTCATTCTGGGTTTAGTCAATCCTTTGCTAATGTCATGACAGCTTGGTTCGGTGCTGCTATTCCTACCACAGCTCCCATTTATATGAACGATCTCTCCCTCCTCTCTCCTACCTTTTTATCTCCTCAATCCAATCCTATTGGTCAGTTTACCTTTGTGTCAGGAACAAGCGAAGTGCAACCCCTTGTCGTCCCCACCAACTCCATTACCCTGCGTTGGACCACCTGGGCAGAAATGGCACTCTCCGCAGGTCTCTCCCGCCAGTACGGTGGTATTCATGCTATCTCGGCCCACTACGGATCCGTTGCTGCGGCCAATACCCTGCATACAACTCTTCAATCCTATTGGAATCTTTCTCCTATATAAAGTAAAATTAAATACTATTTGTAAAATGCCATCTTCTATTCCAGAACCGTATCTATCACTTCTACAATTCATTGGTAAATCAGGTATATTGACAAATAATTATCAAGATAAAGATGGTAATACGGCTCTTATACTTGCAACTTTCTATGGTTATACTAAAATTGCATGTGATTTGATAAAATCAGGTGTAAAGTTGGATATTAAAAATATATATGAAAACAATGCTCTTCACATTGCAAGTCAAGATGGTCATACTAAAATTGCACATCATTTAATTGAAGCTGGAGCAAAATTAAATATTAAAAATAGACGTGGAAATACTCCCCTTATGAATGCATGTATAACTGGTCATAGTGAAATTGCACAATGTTTGATTAAAAAAGGTGCTAGTCTAGATATTCGAAATAAAACCAGATGGTCTGCCCTATTACATGCAATTCATAATGGTACACTTGATGTAGCACGTCAATTAATTGAAGCTGGTGCAAATCCACATTTTAAAAACAATCATAAAAGTACAGCCCTTATGTATGCAAGTTCACATGGTCATACAGACATTGCAAAGCTTTTAATAAAAACTGGTGTTTGTCTAGATATTCAAGATAAAAAGGGGATGACTGCTCTTATATATGCATGTGAAAATGGTCATATTGAAATAGCAAAGCATTTAATTAAAAAAGGTGCAAATTTGTATAGTAAAGATACAAATGGATGGACTGCTCTTAGAGCTGCAAGATGTAGTGGTCATAAAAAAATTATAAGTCTTTTAAAGAAAGCTGGTGCAAAATAGACTTGCAAACTTTTGTCTAACATTTTGAAATTGTATTAAAATCTTTCTCCTGCGTAAAAGTAGAAATGCTGACAAGAAAAAATCGTCCAATTCAACAACTTATAAAACTATACGCAAATAATAAAAAAGAGAGTCCACTTCGATGTGAAATTATTCTTCAAACTTATTTAATTCTTCAAGGAGTTCGAGAAATCGCTCAAATTGATTTTACTATAACAAATATAAATAATATAAAATCTTTTTTAAAAAAACTTCCTATATTATATAAATTAGATGTAAAAAAACAGAACGTTCGTCTCATTTTATATAAATCAGAAGATGCAATTACTAATTTAAATGAGACATATGGAAAAACATATGCTGAACAATTAGGTTCGTTTTATACATGTGCATCTGAGAATTGGAAAACACATTCTACCCGAATTGTAATTGAAGCATTTGATTATACATCAACTGCGTCACCATTTCCATTATATGCACAAATGTGTACCGATACAATGATTGAAGAACATATCGGTGTTTTTTTAAAATTAAAAAATACACTTCAAACAACTCTTTCAAATTTTAGTAAAGATATAAGAGTACAAATTGGTATTTATAATAAATTTTCTCTTGCATAAAATTGAAAATCAAATTATACTAAAAGAAAAGAATAACTTCTACAATGTTTACCGTTGGTGATCTTGTAGAATTTAAGTTTGGCGTCGGTATTCACCGAGTCATCCATGTAACGTCCAAGGAGATTGGAATATGTGGTGCATTTGCCACGTATTATATTGCCTTGGACTTTGCAAAATTGATTACCAAGGTAGAATGGTCCACTACGATACTACCTTCCAGGGCGTCATGAGATGGGCAGAAAGCGAGTTGGAGCATATTGGACGCATTGTTAGCTTGGAAGACCCGGATCTACAGTATTCCTATGCTCTTTCCACCGTTAACGGGATGGCCTACCTCAAGGACGCGTTGTTTCAGATGGTAAACGATGAAGACTATGCTCGTCACAAGAAAGATCTTCTTACGGTTCATGCTAAAGTAATCAAAGCAATGAAACACTTGGTAAAGGATTTTAAACTTAATTTGGATACCATTCGAGCATTTAATACAAAAAAGGCTCTTAGTAATTTTTCATATTTAAATAATTCTAATAATTCTACTAAATCTAATAATTCTAAGAAAGCTAATAATAATTCGATTAATTCTAATAATAATTCTAATAATAATTCTAATAATAATTCTAATAATAATTCTAAAACAAAGAAAACTACTAAAACAAAGAAAAATCGTCGTACATAAATTCTTTCATAAAAATTTAATTAAACAAAGTTTTATTAAATTTTTAAATATCAATGAATTTATACATGCAATGTTAGAGTCGATCCAACGGGCTGAACGGTCGTAGAACGTTTCAGACCACCGCGACGAGTTCCACCCGTGGTCTGACCGCTCTGAAAGCTGTGAACACTCTGTGCATCCTCAGGACGAATGTTCAAGGAAGGGCCAGTGGAGGCCATAGAAGGAACGGAGCGATTGGGGAGGGCTTCTCCTGACATATCCAGTGAACGGAGGATATCATCCACATTGCCTCCACGAGGTCCGCTCATTTCACGCCGAGCCGTTCCCATCGATGGCCCACCGGCTCCACGAATACCATCATCAAACCCTCCTGTAGGAGGGGCAAAGGAGGCTGCTGCAGGAGGAGCAGAGCCCCCACCCATGCCCATATTCACAAAGTTGGCAAATCCTGGGCCGACAGACTGAGAGGCAGCCGCCGTTGCAAACTGCCGACGCAGTTCAGGATTGTTACGGAGAATATCATCCATACCAGGCATACGAGACTTGAACATCGTATTCGTAACATGGCACATAGCTGCCGACAATCCCAGAGACATAATCAAGCGAACTTCAGGTGCTACCTTACTCTTGTCCTTGTACTTGTCGTACAGCTCTTCAAAAATTTCATCGTAATCTTCAATGTTCTCATTGACCGATTCCGACCAACCATCCAGCTTGGCACCCACTGGATCGTAACGAGTATTCAAAAACTCCATGCCCGTGGTGACCGTGGTCAGTAGATTTCTCTGAAAGCGAAGCGAGGCTTCGAGGGCACGACTGTCCTTGCGCCTCGCAATTTCAGCCTGAATTTCATCCAGTGTATTGGCAACAGTAAGTTTGTTACCCGTGACTCCCTTGCGATCCATGCGCTCCAAAAGAACAAGACCCTCCGCCTTCTTGGTAAATTCCTCTTCAGGACTGAGAGCAACTTTGGGAGCTTCAACAGTAGCAGCAGCAGGTGTAGAGCTGCTGCCACCTCCAAACCAAGAACTGAAACCAGATGGAGCTGCAGGTTCGGCAGGAACATCAGAGGAAGCTCCTGAAAACCAAGATCGGGTAGGAGCGCTTGGAGGATCGGCAGGTTTGATAGGAATGGGCTTGGGAAAGACAGAATTGGTATCGCGTAGAATCTTGATGCCTTCGTCGGCAGGAGGAGGGGCAAACCGAATCGAAGGACCGGCCTCATCCAGATTCACCACCTCAATGTCATCGGCCTTTAGTTCCACCATGGGAGAGGCACTACGGGTTGGAGTCCCTAGCTTTTTATGATTGGCTAAAAGTCCAAAATCAAGAGAGCCGACGTCCTGCAAGTTAAAGGATGCACCTACATCCTGGACGGCTTCAATCTCCGGAAAGGACATGCTTCTATCTCTTTCTGTTTACTTCTGTTTAGAGGCCTTACCGCAAGAAGGAATTACCGCCCCTACGGGGCGGTAATTCCTTCTTATGGTCTATACTTCACCCGCTATGCGGGTGAAGTATAGACCGCAATCCTCAATCCCCATGCGCTTTGCGCATGGGGATTGAGGATAGTGGTTCTCAATTTGATAGGACGGAGTCCTATCAAATTGAGAACCGCAAAAACCCCTAAAAAATGAAGACTTCTTAAAATAATCATCTCCAACATATTTAAAATGTTAACCATTACATGCAATGATCAAACTATGATTCTTGGTCGCGATGATGCTCGAGATTTAGAGTTAAAACTAAATGTATCCTCCAAAGGACATCTATGGAAAACTCTTGGGGATAGTCTCTTTGAATTTCATTCTACTGGAATTTCCAACGGAATGAATGTCACGAAAGAACAATTTGATTTTCTAGAACTTCTTAAAACTAAAAAGAATTAGCTTGATACCATCCGAATTACAGGAGCACACGCCATAAGCAGTGCATCGGCCAAATCATTCTTCTTTCGTTGCCCGTCGTAAAACGTTTTCCACGTTTCATATCCAGGAGCTGAAAGCATTTTTTCAACTTCTTCTTCCGTAGCCTTCTTACGGGCACGGTAGGCGGCTCCTTCATCAATCACCACCGGTGTCACCACTTCCTCTTCAATTGTCAAGGTTCGTTCCTCCGCCTCCTCAATCACATCAGGAATGGCTTCTACTTCCAATTTAGCCGTTTTGCGTCCTGCGTGGACAAACTGAATCATACCGGTCCACCCATGTTCCCGCTCCAATCGTTCTCCCAACAAGGTAAACAGAATCATCTGAATAGATTTCATGGTAGGACCTTTCAAGACCGGTTGATTCTCTAGCCGAATCAAGGTTGCAGAAGCAAAGGTCGGCAACATAGACGTTAACCAGGAAGAAATGGCGCGACGAATCTCGGTCATGGAAGGATTTCGCGCCTTGGGCGCTTTCCAGGGCAAGATAAATCGATCGCCGAGCCAGGCTAATACCGTTTCACGAGAAGCTTTTTTATGATGTTCCATTCCCACGCAAAGTTTGCGAAGGGCAGGAAGTTTTGGCAATGTACCACTTTCAGCCCCCACTAAAATAGTGTGAGAGGGTCGGCACGTAGCTGTCTTTTTACGACGTACGCCTGAGGCACACCCTTTGCACCAAAGCCCTTCGGAACTGCACCAGGCAGCAGGGCCGTTGCAACCTTTGCACCGTCGTGATGTTTCGGACGAAGTTCCTCCTGCAGTTAAATCAATGTTGTTCCAGTGCAAGATAACAACGCCGCTGGGATCATGCCGAACTTGAGAAAAAGCTAAATTTTTAATACCAAGATCAAAGGCTAGAACAATGGTGGCCATGATTGTTCCTCTTCTGTGAAAGGATGTTTAGATGTTTATAAAATTGATCTTTTTTACAATTAAATAATTAATTGTAAAAAATGTCTCTTGTTTCAATCTCTAAGAAATCGATGCAAGAATTGCATGATATTGCAGCAGAAGAACACCGCTGTCAACATGTAAAAGAAAAAATTGCACAGATTTATACAGCTGCAATGATTGCTGCAAAAAATAATTTGAAATCATATTCAGAACGTATTTGTAATTGCAGTACTATACGAGGCATCACGACAATTGAAATTGCAAAAGGAGTTCAAGCTTGTTTTCCTGATTCTACAGTTCTAATTCGTCCAAGTGGATCACGTATCCCTGCTGTTGTTGCAAAAGGATTTGGCACAATACCATTGACATCTCCTGGATTGATGAAGTCAACTCTTACTGATACATCAATTCTTATCTATGAATTTCCTCAAAGAATTGTAGAGGGAGTAATACATGGTCAGACGTATGATCTTTATATAGATTGGTCATAGAGGTGTTAGAAATTTTATATGTTTTTTACTTTCAGCATGTCGCTCTTTATGACGAGGCAGATAGGTTCCACCGCATTCACAGGTTACACTTGTGCTATCGCGTAATACACGCGCTGCTGTTTTTTTATCTCGCACCGCTTTCTTAGCAGGAGCTAGTTTTGCACAGTTTTCTTTTGCCCATTTTTTCTTGTATTCGTTTACAGCTTCTTTATGGGTTTCCACATAGAGACGATTAGATGCTAATGTAGCCTCTTTGTTCTCTTCATAATGAGTTTTTCTGGCTTCTTTCACTTCTTCAACATGCTCGGCAACATATTTTTTGTTGTAGTCACTTCGTTTTTCTTTATTTTCTACACGATACTTCTTGTGATAGGCTACTACTTTTTCTTTGTTTTCTGCTATATATTTTTTATGATATTCAATAATTTTTTCTTTATTTTTTTCGTAGTATTCACGACACATAGTAGCAATATGTTCTTTATTTTCTTCGTAATATGTTTTATCATATTTTTTAATATATTCTTCGGTTCGATGTGATCTACGAGAATTCAAACATAACAAATCCTCCATTGCCAATTCAATGTAATAATCTTCATATTCATTTAATTCCTTTTTTGATTCACAGGGACAATCCTCAATTAGTTCAATTGTTATTTCATCAACTGGAATTTTTTGAAAGTATGTATAGGTTCCACCATGTGTTTTATTGGTAATTGCATGTTTATGAAAATATAATCTTTGTTCTAATTTCATTGCAGTTGAACCAATATAATAATGTCCATCAGGACAAGATAATTTGTAGATCTTTCCATTTTTGTAATCGACTGGCATTTTTATAATAAATAGATATATTTTTTTTATTTTAAATCATTTTTTTAAATTTTAAAAAAATGATACCGGAAATATGAGAATCTGTTTTTTTACTCAGATCGTATTTATAAATTGCCAATTCATGTCAAAACATATCTTTTCCCAAATCTTATCTTGAAGATAGAGTTTTTCACGACTTTTAAGAAGGGGGAAACAGGGTAAATATTCATCAAGTTCTAACAACTCGCAAAACTTGTAGAGAACAAAGGAATAGGAGAGGAAGTTAGAACGACCAGGGGGACAATGTTTGACGAAGGAGAATTGAATTTCTTTGAACATGAAACGAAGTTTATCTTCAATTTCACGACTTAGAGCAGGGGCTGAAATACCGTTCAACCGATTTAAAATATGAGCTACATGATCATAACACCGAACTAGTTTTAATTTTCGAACAACTTCTTTTAATTTAGACGCTTTCAAACGACTCATATCGGTGATGCGTTCTTTACGAAGTTCAGCACGAATTTGATCAAGTATAGCATTTGAGATTTCAGTAGTTTCTTTCGCCTGAAACTGGGCCAACCATTCGTTCAGATGATTTACTTTCTTATAGGCACAATAGGCCATTTCACGAGGAGGATCTTTGTAAGAGGGCTTCTCAGAATCAACCAAGATAAAATCTTGATGACCACAGGTGGAACAGCTTAAAATTGCTTCATTTTGATAAAATAACATTTCAGTTTCACAAAAAGGACAATCTCCATATTGTTCTTCAAATGTATCAGAGGTTAATTCATGTTGAATATTCGTAGGATCTAATGCAGTTAAATAATGTTCTAATGCTTTATCGCGATGAAACCCAATATCTGTAACAATCTCACTCGCACACACTCTTGATGTACTTACTGTAGGAGGCGTAGAAATTGTACTAGTTGCTGTATCTTTTTCAAAATAAGTAAATACACTATTTACAGGGATACGTGCTTTGCGTACAGGTTCTTTTGTTTGTTCTCCTTTTGCAATGCGTTCACGAGCATCAGCATAGGAAAAAAGAATTTCACCCACTCGTAAAAAATAGTCTTCTTCTTCTTCTCCTGATTCTATTTTCTTAATCTTTGTTTGAAGATTTTCTAGTTCTGTTTCTTTTTCTTGACAACGTTTCATAGAAGCTAAATCAAGTTGAAAGAGAAAAGGAGATTTTGCATTTTCTTCATTCAGTTGACCTTGAAGAGTGCTTACTTGTAGTTGTAGTTCAGGAAGAGATTTTGTTTGTGATCGAATTTTTTCTAATTCTAATTCATGGTAAGCTTCTAATGTCTTACGAGAATCCGAAGACGCAGTGGAAGTAGGTTTGATCGGTGCTGAACCTGCGAGTAGTTGATCGAGAGAGAGCATGTCTTGGATACTCTATCTAGATCCTTGAAATGTTTAAGGCAAAAAAGTAAATTCCCGGATTTTTCCCGTTTCGGAAAAATTTTTTTCTTTCCACCAGGTATAAACAGACATGGGATCCGGTGGCCTTATGCAGCTTGTCGCTTACGGTGCACAGGATATTTACCTTACGGGCAACCCTCAGATTACCTCGACATATTAAAGGGGGTTGAAAAGCAGTCAGGGGGTACAAAGTGGAATAAGTACCCCGGCAAGTCTGTTAGTGGATCCACCCATTCGTAAGAATGACCACAGCTGCTAGTCAACGAGTAATTTTTACGAAGGAAAAATTACGAAGTTGGCAACATTATCAAATTGCGGGAACACCCTAAAGCGATTGCTACCAAGTTTTTTTCGGAAGAGAAAAATGGCTGAGAACTTAACTCAGGTATGGTAAAAATGCAATCGATGCTACAATGGGCAATCCGCAGCCAAGCGGCTAAGTTGTTAGAAGAGATACAACCGCCGTGCAGTTCAGAGACTAAATGGTAGTGGGTGGGAACGTAGTTCCTGCTTAAGTTATAGTCCAACCCCTTTGAGTGCGATGGCAATGTTTTTCAAACATTGTTCTGCTATTGGTATGCAGACTCAAGAAATATCCCGAAAGGGAGGGTAGATCCTTGTCTTTAAGGTCGTCTATCGTCGCCACACCAACTTCGCCATGGAGGCCATTGAACAGACGTTCAACGGTGCCGCCAACTTCGGCCGCAAGGTCCAGTGCACGATCTCCCGTAACGGAGATCTGATCCACCGCATCTACCTCCAGGCCACGCTCCCCCAGGTGCAGCTGACGGCTGCCGATGGTTCCGGCGCCCAGTTCCGTTGGCTCAACTGGGTTGGTCACAACCTGATCAACAACGTCAACCTCGAGATTGGCGGCCAGGAGATCGACAAGCACTATGGTGACTGGCTCCAGATCTGGAACGAGCTCACCCAGGAGCCTGGCAAACAGGCCGGTTATGCCGACATGGTTGGCAACGTGCCCCAGCTCGTCAACCTGATCGTCCAGGGCGGTGAGGTCTGCGATGCGGACTGTGGCTACGGTGAGCCCAACGCCCTCAACGAGGTCACGTCTTGCGCCCCTGAGTACACGCTGTACATTCCCCTCCAGTTCTGGTTCTGCCGCAACCCTGGCCTGGCGCTCCCCCTCATTGCCCTCCAGTACCCCGAGGTCAAGATCAACCTCGAGTTCGAGGCCCTCAACAACCTCTGCTTCGACTATGCCGACAGCGGTGCCTCCACGCACCAGATCCGCGACCGTGTCGCCGCCTCTGGCCTCGTCTCCGCCTCTCTCTATGTCGACTACATCTACCTCGACACGGATGAGCGTCGCCGCTTCGCCACGGTCTCCCACGAGTACCTCATCGAGCAGCTCCAGTTCACGGGTGCGGAGTCCGTCACGTCTTCCTCCAACAAGATCAAGCTCAACTTCAACCACCCTTGCAAGGAGCTCATCTGGGTTGTTCAGCGTGATTCCTTCGTCAGCTGCGATGATGCCGTCATCCAGCCCTTCAAGGGTCAGCAGCCCTTCAACTACTCCGACTGGTGGGACCGCGCCGTCCTCGAGTCTGGGTACTCCGTCACGCGTGTCGAGGGCATGGCCGGTTACAATCCTATCGTTACGGCCAAGATCCAGCTCAACGGCCACGATCGCTTCTACGAGCGTGAGGGTCGCTACTTCAACTTGGTCCAGCCCTACCAGCACCACACCAACATCCCCGCGGTTGGTATCAACGTGTACTCCTTCGCCCTCAAGCCCGAGGAGCACCAGCCTTCTGGCACGTGCAACTTCTCCCGTATTGACAATGCGACGCTGTTCATTACGCTGACGAACAACACGGTCAGCACCACGACCAGCGCCCAGGTCCGCGTGTACGCCGTGAACTACAATGTGCTAAGGATCATGAGCGGAATGGGCGGGTTGGCCTATTCCAATTAAAGGGTATATCCTCTCATATACAAGCACATTGTATTATGTCGCATATACCGCGTCCGGATGTAACCTTTTTACACTTTATTAAATTATTAAATAATTTAATAAAATTGAGCCGACCCATTTTTAAAAATAATTCTGTATAAACCATGGCAGAACCAACGACAACGGCGACACCAGCAGATAAAACATGCGAAGGAATTATTCTTTCAGGATCTAACAAAGGCAAACGCTGCGATAGACCTCCTGAGGAAGACGGACATTGTGGAATACATAAAAATCAGATTCTACACAAAGCATTACTAAAAGAAGGTAAAAAACCTTGCAATAATTTCTTTCGAGGATGCCGAACGATTCTAAAACCTGAAGATACTTTTACCACCTGCAAAGAATGCAGAGATAAAAAATCAGCAGATGCTGGAAAAGTAAAAAATTGCGAAAAGGATAAATGCCCATTCAAAACATTAAAAGACAAACGATTCTGCAAAAAACATGAACGTGAAGAAGTCTATGAATTGGCAAGAACAAAAGGAATTTTATTCTGTTCAGCCGAACGTGGTTGTTTTGAAATTTTAGAAAAAGATCAGAAAAAATGTGATACTTGCATTGATCGCAAATTACGTGATGTAAAAGAAAGTATTAAATTAGCAAGAGATTCTTATAAAAAATGCACAAATTGTAATTCTGAAGATATTTCAAAAAATCATCTTTGTGAAACATGTATTCCTATTATTGAAAAAGCAAATGAAGAAAATACCGCGCATACAATTTCAAAGCGAATTTTACGAGAGGTTCATAGAGATGTTGTAAATGGTGCAGATAAACGAAAGTTATTCCTGAATCTTACAAATGAACAAATTGCAAATATTATTATTCGTCCTTGCTTCTTTTGCGGATTCTATAGTGATTCAACCTTTAATTCCGTGGATCGAATTGATAATAACAAAGGCTACATTATATCGAATGTAATTACAGCCTGTTCTACTTGCAATCTTATGCGAGGAACCAATACACCTGTTGAATTTATTGAAAAAATAAATGCAATAAAAGTATTTCAAGATACAAATACTCCTGTGGATGATGTATTGATTGAACGATTTCCTAAATTTGCATTTCTATATTATAAACAGACATATTCTCGATTTACTCATCGTGCTCGAAAACGTAATGTCGTATATTCCTTAACAAAAGATGAGTATGCATCTATTATTGCAAACGATTGTTACCTTTGCGGAATTAAAAATTCTGAGAAAAATATGAATGGAATTGATCGCTATGATAGTTTTGGAGAGTATTCTGTTGAGAATAGTCGACCCTGCTGTCTCAGTTGCAACCTTATAAAAAAGACCATGCCATTTCCTACTATGATTCAACACATTGAATGTGTTCTAGCTTATTGCTCCAAAGCAAAATGCTATGATATCAGTGTTGGAAGTGGATCTCTCTTGAAACATCGTCATGAAGTGTATAACGCTGATGAAATGTATCAGATTCTATCCAACAGTGATATGGAAGCATTTCTATCTTGGGCAAAATACATTGGATACGGGCCTACCTTTCTGGATTCAATGAAAACAATTAATATGGATGAATCAAAGTCCAAGCAATTGGATGCTATTCAGGAAGTGATAAATGCGTATAATGAAACATTTGCTGAACCGGTTGAAACAAAGTATATTACAGCTAATGAAATGCTGACTATGATTCAAGAGAATCATGAAAAGGAATTTGCAGAATTATATGCCGAAAGGTATATCCTTTCTTCATCGTTTCAATCAGAATTGGACAAGGTTGTACTATTAATTCGTGCTGAACCAGATTCTGCAAAAAAGTTAATTCTGTGCCAAACTTTTATTAAAAAGGAAAAGATTCGACGCAATTCAAAACTAACTCATATAAAAACAAAAGTGAACCGATCGCCCAAATCGTACACCTCTGGAACTCTTTCGATTGTTCATGATGAGGAAGAAGTGGTGGAAGATGAGGAAGAGATAACTCCTCCAACTAGTTTATCCACTTCTGTAAGAGTCGCATATGTTGTACCAGTTGTTGCAGGTCCCCGTGTCCCTAAACAATGGAAAACAGCAGATGTCTACAAATTCATAAAAGAAAATCATGAAGGAATTTATAAACAATATGTAATCGATTCTAATACAACATTACCTGAAACTTTTGAAACAGACTTTACCAAGCTTGTTTCAACTGTAAAAGCTGCAACATCACTAGAATCCGTGAAAGATTCTATAACAGATTTTATTGCAGGATTTCGATTGGCTAGAACCTTGACACTTCTAAAAAAGACTGCTAAAGATGTTATAATACGAGAGGATCGCGAAGTCTTTCCTGCTGCCACCGTTGTAAAAATGTACAAGGAGAATAAATTTGAACCATTCAAAACATATATTACAACAAAAAGCACAGAAGCAACCGTTCCTAGTAAAACCTTTGATCCTTCTTGGACACGTTTTGAAACGGCCTTGAAGGGATGTACCACAGATGAAGAATTACTGGATACAATTAAGAAGTTTATGAGTTCTCAACGGGTGCAGCGGAATCGTTACTCCAAACCAACAGACGCTTTGGCAGATAAATAGTTGGAAAAACCCCGTACAGAATTCAAGATACATAGTATTTTAAACATGCATGGGAGGGTTCAAAAAATCTTGTAAATCACTCCATATACGTAACGCTATAGGAGGTCAGAAAAAGCAACTCATTTTATTCAAAAAAATGAGAATCTAAATTATATTCAATATAGATATAAATACGATATGTCAACGGAAAAGAAAATAATGTTTGGATTGGATGCTTCTAAATATCCAGCACGGCTCGGTCAGCCATGGAAGGAAGAAGAAGTTATAAAACTTCTTAAATCGATTCAAAAGAAAAAACCGATTGAAGAAATTGCAAAAGAGCATGATCGTACAGTAGGTGGTATAAACTCTTATATTCAAAAAATGGCAGCAGATTATCACTTTAATGATAAACGATCTATAGAAGAAATTCAAAAATTTACGGGTCTTACAAAAGAACAAATTGAGTTTGCTATAAAAAAACGTGAATTTAAGGATGCTGCAAAGAAATTATCTGAACCAAAAGTGGTTGAAAAGAAAAAGATAATCGAAGAGGAACTTCCAACTATGTTAGAAGTTGTATCCCTTCTCAAAGATATTCAGAGCAAACTTAATATATTGTTGGAAAAGGTTGCATAATTTTAAATTTATTTTTTACTCATAAAATATCGAATATAATTTTAGAATGTCAGACGCCTCCACTACCACACAATGTCGCAAACAGCGGACCCTGTTTGCGGATCGTACCATTCAACAAGCAATGTTTGACAATGGATTAAAAAAGCATGATAAAAACGAATGGATCCAAAAATTAATCTAAAAGAAAGTAATTTTAGATAATTGTTCGGTTATTTTTACTTTTAATTCAGACGATAATTCTGTTTTTATAGTAGAAGCACTTGTTGGTTTTAAGGTTTTAAGATTTAATGTATACTGGCTTTTTGCTCCCCATCCTAATCCTGGAATAGATTCTCTAAGAAAAGTTAAAATCATCAATTCTTTAAATTTTGTTATTACTCCATTTACATAGTTATATGCATCTTCATCTTTATCATCATCATCATCTCTTGCACCTGGATAACTATATGTTTTTGTTTTATCTCGTTTATCCCACATTTTTAAACCCACCGCCTCACCAATTTCATTAATCAATTCTTTTGACAATATTCCAGAATAAAAACTCATTTTATTATGTATATCTATATTAGAGGTGTAAAAGTTTATATCAATTTTAAAAAGTCTAAAACAATTCAACTCCAATCAATAATAATGTAATGGACATCTTCAGCTATTTTTATCAATGAACGAAGTGAGATATCAATCGTGGAAAGATCCACCACCGTTCCATCAGATCCCTTCGTAATCCGCTTGTATTGAACGGAAGAATCTGGAAAGATAGATTGAAGCCTGGCGAGAATATCTTTCATATTTGCTTCGTAGAAGGGATCCAGTGTGTGAATATGGTAGACAGGACGACCACACATATTATTATGTTGTTTGCATCCATAGCATCCTCCCATTCCTGGATCTAAATGTGTTATAGGTTTACAATCATGTTTATAAACTGTCACTGAACTACTTTTGGAGGTAGCAAGAACGCGTCCATAGATGCCATGAACAATTTCAGATATCTTTTTTTGACGGGCTTCTTCTTGCGTTGCAGCGTACAGTCCGCGAAGACCTTCCTTGCTAATAGGATCAATTTCCATTGTAGTATTGATATCTATGTTAGAAGCTAAAAAAGATATCAATTTTATACAATCTAAACCATACATTGATGTGTCCAAAACGCATGTTCAATATGATTCGCTGGAACTTTTTCAATCTTGCCTGTTACACGATTCATACGGTTTTCCCAATAATCCTCGCAATGCGCAGCCGAACTTTTAAATTCGGCTTCTGTAATCGGCTCTGCCGTGGCTTTGAATGTTGCAAGCGTTTTTCCCCATATTGATTTTTTACTAAGAAGAGATTTCCGTTTGGATTCGTACGGTGTGCAAAGGGTAGAAAGTTCCACACTTAACTTCCGTAATTTCACGTAGAGAAAGAGCGAGCGAGATTGCAAAGGTTTTTTAGAGGTTGGGCAACAAATCGACCGAACCGCTTTCAGAAATGCCGTGTAATCGACTTTACTATGTTTCCCATTCATCCATTCTTCCACAGTTTTAGGGGCAGTGGCATTCCATAAAGC